>Ga0307374_10001613_pt1 | contig 41360 bp, 34 predicted proteins | sample OX3MG_FD_202532 | JGI IMG/M metagenome (GOLD analysis project Ga0307374, IMG submission 202532) | Soil microbial communities from Risofladan, Vaasa, Finland - OX-3 | ecosystem: Environmental > Terrestrial > Soil > Coastal area > Acid sulfate soil | place: Finland: Risofladan, Vaasa | collected...
AGTGGTGGCCTACGAGGATTACGTGAAGTACCAGGGCGAAGCCGGGGCCCGCGAGGCGGGCAAGTGGCGGCTGGAGGGGAAAGACTACCAGGTTAGGGAAGGCGATGTCATGCACTTCCGCTTCAATATCTAGCGGCGGCCCTGCAGAAATCCGCCGCGGCGTGAGTCGGCAGGGCCGCGAAGATTTGAACCGCGTTATTTATCCTTGTAGAACCAACCCGCCACCAGTGTGGCGATGATGGCGCCCACCCACATATCCAGCATCCACCACAGGGGCACGGTGCGCACCATCGGATCCCAGGTGGCGATACTCAAATTGATGGGGAAACCGGCGGCGAAGCCCAGGAGTGCGCCTATCTTGAACGCGGTCTTCGGGCCCGCTCCCCAACTCGCGCGTGCCGCGGCGTACAGCAAGGCAGCGACTCCGGACAGAAGGAAGATCGTCACAAACCAGGTGATGAGAAATGCCGGCAGTCCGTAGCGGGGCTGGGTCAAAATATGACCGGCGGATCCCTCGGCCATGTAAACGGATTTTAGAATTTCCATGTTGACAATCGTGCTCCATACCGACCAGGCGACACCGCCTGCCAGGGCGCCGATGAGGATGCGCTTGCTGTTCATTATTTCTGCTCCTTAACCGGGGCAAGCCCCGGGGATGACGCGTGGAAGTGTACGCTCGTACTTGGCAAACGCGCTAATTCCTTGACTTGCAAGGCGGGAAAACCGAGAATCAGCGCCCCTCGATTTCTTTTCATGGCTACGTAGCTCAGCTGGTTAGAGCGCGGCACTCATAATGCTGAGGTCGGTGGTTCGAGTCCACCCGTAGCCACCAATATCAAATCACTATTTCCTTGAATGAAACCTACGCGACACTATGCCGATCTCAGCATTATGCTGATTTATGGTCGGTGGTTCGTCGGCTTGTTGCGCTGTCCTGCGCAACAAGCCTGCCCAGGGAAGCCGTCCATGGTTTCCCGCGCGAAGCAATGCTTCGCGCCCACCCGTAGCCACCAACATTGAATAATTACTGCGAAGACAGAAAGCGATAATTGCTTTTCGACCTCAGCATTATGATGATCTAAAAGGTCGGTGTTTCTCCGGCGGGCTACGCCATCCTTGGCTCCGCAACCGCCGGTCCAGGGCAGCCTTCCTGGCTGCCCGCTCGAAGCTGTGCTTCGAGCCCACCCGTAGCCACCAATCGTATCAGCAGCTTGCGCCCCTTTGGTTTACGCGTTTCAGCTGGGTCATTCTTTGTTTGGCATCGTCTTGCCAAAGAGGCCATTTCTCGACCAGCGGCAACACACGATATCGTCTGACACAGCGCATGGTTCTTAGGAGAGCGGCGGTCAAAAGTGTCAGGCGCGGGTGTGTTCGAGCTGTTTGAGCGTGGGTAGGCTTTTGATGGATCTGTTTGTCTTGTTCTGAGCGAGGCGGAGCTCGTAACAGCTCTGCAGGTTAAGCCAGAATTCCGGGCTGGTGCCGAAAAAATGGGCGAGGCGCAGGGCGGTATCGCCGGTGATGCCGCGTTCGCCGTTGAGGATCGCGGTAATGCGATTGGTCGGCACGTCCAACTGGCGCGCGAGCGCAGCGGCGCTCATATTGAGTTCCTCGAGTTCTACGGCGAGGTGTTCGCCTGGGTGGATAGCGTTGCGTGCCATGGCGTTTTCTCCTTCAGTGGTAGTCGACAATTTCCACGTTCGTGGGGCCCGGTGATCCGTGCGGCCATTCGAAGCAAATCCGCCACTGGTCATTGATGCGGATGCTGTATTGGCCTTTGCGATCACCGCTCAGCGCTTCAAAGCGGTTGCCGGGCAATGCTGCAAGGTCTTTGATGGACATGGCGCACTCGATGCGGTCGAGCTTCAGGCGGGCGGCGCGATCAATGCCGGTGAGTGCCTTGACCCGTTTGCCGGAGGCGAAATCTGCAGTTCGCTTGTCCCGATAACCAACGATCATGACGAAGTCTGGCAGATAATATGCGTTACGTCAAGCATAACGTTTGAGGCCGACGGGAGAGAGCCTGTCGCTATGCGTGATCAAGCCGCAAGCGGATGCCGTGGCACCTGGGCGTCGGGGTTAAACCACCCGTAGCCACCAACGTTATCAACATCTTACGTTTCACTTCACTAAAGTCAGCTTGGGCTGTGTGTTGATTTCCGTCGTCTTTTGGCCCATCGTTTTCATTTGCATTGACCCAGGAAACAATCACAAATTTCAAGCAACATCAACGTTCAATACCGCTCTGTAGGGGTCATGCCAGAATGGAAATAGTGGGTCAACTCAGAATGGAATTCAACAGCGGAGAAAAGAGCCAAGGGACCGACGCCCATATCTGTTTCACCAATCCCAGTGGATGGGTTTGGGCTGATGCTTGGCACCAAGTCTGGAGTATCAATAATCGTGGTGCGTCTTGGCGACTTTCAGCTCGGCTTTGAAGCACCCAATGACAAACTCAAAGAGTTCGCGTCAGAATTCACAGTTACTGTTAACATGCTGGCTTCTGAACCATTGAACAAGCAATAAGTGTATTCTTGTTCCGTTACAGTTGGCATGTGGCGAGGCGGAATAGTTAGGATATGGAGAGCGTCCCAAAAATCTCGTCTGCCCTGATCGATAATTCTGTTTTTCAGCGATTAAACCTGGTTGAGGGCGCCCTAGATATAAGGTCGATTAGCTGGGGTGATCAGCAACATAAATTGCCGGTGGCCGGTTACCAAAGAAAGCGATTACGTCAAGGAGAAGATGTTTGGCTTAGAGATGAAATCAATGCTCTACCGACCATAATTAAGCTCACACAAGAAAGTCGTCTGAGGCTTTGCACCTACTCGGAAATCAGGCACGAAGCCCTTCGAGGTAGTGCGGGTCTCGTCAATACCAAAGGACATCTCGGCAACAGCCTGCGTCTTGACGAGATTCAATCCGCCGTGGATCGTAGCTTCTTTCAGAAAATGCAACTTTCCGAGTTCATCAAGAAAGAAACATTCATTGAATTCTGCAAGGTATTAAATACCGGGCACCTCCGTGAGCTTGAGCAGCAGGTCCCCGATTATTGGGCAAAACTCCCTGACCTGACAAAAACTAGCCTCAAAGCTATCGAGAGATTCCAACAGTTATTAGCCTGCTTGCCAGAAGCTCACTACCGAGATGTCTTCCACCTATGGACGGCGGAGGTGAATGGTCTGGATTTTTTTCTGGTGTTGGATAACAAATTTATCAGGGCATTGACCGAGAGTACCAAAATTGAGTTGCCAACATTGCCGGCGTTACCAACTACAATGCTGCAAAAGATGGGGGTGAAAGGTCGCGTTCCACTTCCTATTGACGATGACAGGTTTTACCATCGATTTGAGTAGTCATCAGCTCACTCTATACATCATCATGGCATACGGCTCGTTTTGGGGGTCGAACGGCCAAATAACGTGTCCAGTCTGAAGCCAATCCCCGCCGGACTTCTTGATAACTTCACCGTGAGCATATGGTTGATACTGCGAGAGCAAGCGATACCAAGCTGTGAAGCAATCGACAATTGATGCGTGCCAGTGATCCGTCAGGGTGGTAACCTTCCTGAATAGCTCATTCCGCATTGCATCCCGCTCTTTGTCTCCCATGCACTCTACGACATAGCCAACGACGGGATAATCGAGCTCGGAAAAAGACATTCTAGTGATGTGCTTCCCGTCCTCTTCAATCCCGAATTGCCATGCGGACCATCGTTCATAGGCACGCGTCCAAATGAGTTTGGCCCGGTCGGCATTTGCGGAGGAGCGGAAGGCCCTTAGGCATTCAGCTACTAGCTCCCGCCCGTCGTCCGGGGATATCGTCAGATCGATGGCGTCTACATATGCCTCAACCGCGGGCACCGGCATGACGGCAAGTGCCTGCCCCAGCGCTACCTGAATCGCTGGATAGCGTACCGGATAACGATTGAAAACCTTCATCCACTGCCGCCAACGCGGCTGATCGGCTGCGACTTTTAGCAACAAGCGGGTCAACAACTGTTGCGCAGCTTCGTCCGGTCGCTGCTTTTTCCGCCAATGCGTGAACGTTTCCAAGGCACAGGCAAACTCAACGTAAGGGTTGGCAGTTTTGCACCCGGCAGCTAACTGGCCTTCCACCGGTAGAACCCGAAGTACCTGAGCAGCGACTGTTATCTGCTTCACACCGACTAATGCGCCAATTAAACGACCAGGGTCATAGCGGTATAGACATCGGGTTACCTGCATGCAAAACAGATTGGGCTGAAGGACGTCCCGTACGTAATGCCACATCTCACCGATCGTTTCCCAATTTCCGGCGGCATCTGCCTGCTTGAATCTCTCGATAACTTCCTTTTCCCAAATTGGCTCGAGTTGCATTCCCCGGCTAGAAAAGCTGCCCGTAGCCGTCGCTATGAACTTCTCTAAAACACTGAGCAGGTCTGAATTTCTTTCTATGCCATCGGGTAACGACGACCATAGCTGATTGTCCAAGTCGCAGCATGCGGCAGTAAACATCAATGCTGCGAGCTTGTGCCGCTTGGGATCTGAATTGGGTCGCCATTCCCTGAGCTCACGTAGCAGCCATCTGACCAGGGCGGCCCAGCGGGTTATGTCGGCGACAGCCGTGGGCTTCCCACCTGCCGCTAGGCTGACAAGCAGTCCGAATTGTTTACTCAAGGCCCCGTGCAGAATGAGGCTCTTGTCGCCCGCATAAGTCGCCTGAATGGGGTTGGATTCCGCGTTAACCGCGGCAATCAAGTCACCGGGCGGTTCTTCCGGACCTAGCTTTGCGGCTTCGTCCACGACGGACTTGATGAGTACGTCGTGGGCGATCATGGCTTCTTCCAAATTAGGCGCTCTCGATTATCGAGTTCATTCCACAATTTCACGAACGCCTCCATAATCAGCTGGCCGTTAGTCACCTTCTGCAAGATGTGATGTGCGGTCCCGAGTTGGTTTACAGAGGTCCCCAGAGACCATGCCAACGCAGCGCCTTCCTGCTGCGGAAATATGAGAAACCGATCGTGGAACTGCAGGCCAGCCTGGCCATGTTTCACCCGATATTCCAGCGTAAGACCGCGCCAATTGCTCGGTGTCTGGTTGAGAATCTTCTGTTGCTCCGTGATAAATTCTTGGAAACCCGCTCCGGTGGTGCCCAAGGTAGCAGTGCCTGCGGCGCTCGGAGGCTTTCTGCCGGCAGTTAGGGCACGAAGGTCCGAGCCCGAATGAATGCAATAGACCAATGTTTCCAGGATATCATTGGCACTTAGATACGGGTCCCACAGCCAGGCACCATGCTCACCGTGCACGTTGATTAGACGGCGTACGTCACCTAAGGCCCGTACGCGTTCAGCCTGTCTATCGTCAGACTCGAAGAAGTACTGAACGAAGGTAAGTCCCTTCGCCAGTCGCGCTAATTCTTCGTCATATATGCGCCGCTGAGTCCATCCGCCATCCGGCAAGGTCGGCGGCGCACCTGCGTGCCCCTGTATTCCCTGGGTCTGTAAATGGACACTGATAGGCTTCCGGGATCCATCATCCTGCAGAATTTTGAACTCTCGCGGCTCTGGGTCCTGAGGCCGCAAATTGAACACCACGGAATTGATGAAATGCATGGGCTCGGTAGCCGCCAAGACAACCCTGTTGCCCTCATCCCAGACGACAGTGGTCGGTCCGCCCTGAGTGAATGGCATGGTCAGCGACGTTTGGGGCGCGACAACAGGAGCGGAAACATAGCCGGTCAACGCATGGTCAAATTCCACCCGGCAGTTGGCGCGCAGCGGGCGTGGCGTAGCCCGCGCGTGCCAGGTAAGGTCCGCAACTAGGCCGTTATTGGTCCGCGACTTGCTAAATCGAGTCATAACCACCGTAACGGGGAGCTGCGCGATAAGGTTACCGAGCCGATCCGAAAGACTAGCGAGACCGAGCGGTACCCACTCGCTTACCTTGCTGGCGAGTTCTTGTAGAGACTCAGGCTTGTCAAATAACGGTTGCAGTACCACCTTTCCGGAATCCAACCATTCAAAGACGTGTGAGCCATTCCAAAAGTTGTTCTTGAGCACCCGATTCAGCGGAACGGGTTGAGATGAATCCGGTGGGACAAACATCGGAATCTGCGGAATAACCTTCCCGAACTTCAGCAGATCCCTAGATAGATTCCAGTCTCCCGTCGCTGTAAGAATCCGCAAAGCGGCACTCAGGTCGGCGAGCCCCTTGTTGTATCTCTTCACCCCGAACTTCCAGCCTTTGAGGGATTTCAGGTGAATGGACTTCTGCCCATTTAGATACGTGGGAAGTGCCGGTTCGGTATTTCCATTGTCGACAGCAACGGCAATCGTGAACACATTGACAGCTGGAGTGCTGCCATTGGGGATAGCAAATACTTCAGTGATTTCAAAATTGGAGTAAAAGCCAACGGCGCCCGGAGCAAAAAGCCTTCCGAGTTCAGTAAGCGCAAAATCCACATTCCATGTACTAGCGGTCATGCTTTCGTTTCTCGTCGGTTGTGCTATCCCGCTTCCGAGGTCGCAATTGCTATGACTTGGGCTGTTCAATTGCCAATATAAGGTATTTCGGAAACCATCACCGGAATACTGAGTTGGCACTCCTGCAGCAGGCTCTCTGTTGTTCGCCGCCTCTCGTCCTTGTCCCGATGAGGACCCACGATGATTCGTTTGATCGGCAGCAGCCTGTCCGGATAATGGGTTATTCCTTCAAATAGATGTATGCATGGTACTAGAGTTGCGTCCCGCATAAAGTGGTGACGTGGTTTTCGTTCTGTTGCCAGTCCACGTCTTTGCTGTTCCGCAAATATCTCATCGTTTGGAGGTATCTCAATTATTCGAACTTCATGTTCTTCACGAAAGCCCCAATGTTTATATCGGCAGGCACATTGAATGAGAGCCGGATAGGTTTTTTCTAGCGGACCGGATTTTCCACCAGCAATCAAAAACTCCATCATCGCACTTGCGAGATCACTAAATTGCGCTTCAAACTCCAGACGGATTTTGTCCGCCGAGTCATCGGAATAGACGACGTCACCTCCAAAAAGATCATACCCCCATTTCTGTCCTTCGGCTTCTACTAGCCGACCGAGCTTTTCGGTATCAAACACAATCGCATAGCCACCCTCACGCCCATACCCACGCCACTGGCTCAAAAGGCCGTGTTGCGCTATCGGCCCGGGCTCTGCTGTGCAAAATGACGCGATGAACGGCTCCGCAAAATCGAGTAGTGCTTCATACATCCCTGCAGATGTCTGGGGCGTGGCCTTAGTAACAAATTCATCGATACCACCGTGTTGTGCAATAAGCACTTTGTTGGCATCCGATTTGCCAACCAACTCGGTTATTCCAGCCTTAATCGCCGGTTTTAATATCTCCGGAAGACGCTCCTGGAAAATTCGAAACTCAGACGCATCATTTAGATAAGCAGTATGAGTTGCCCACAACACTTGGCTTTTCAATATGCCAGCTAGTCCATCCGTGTTGGTGTAATGGAATAATTCGGGGTGGACGTCGACAATTGGCGATGTCATGGTGCGGCTCTACGATTTGGGTACATCACATTGCATGTTTCTGAAATTCCATAGCCTTTGCAGTAGGTCACAAAATCTTATCTTTTCGTTCGACTTGAATAAAGCCATAACTCGCCAGAGTTTCTAGCGTTCGTGACAAATCACTCTCGGCTCTGACCTTTCCCCGGAAAAAGTCGCACCCATGATGTAGGAAATTGATCATATCAAGCCGCTTGTCTGGCGAACACAGCCGGTGGCAAATAACCCAAGGCGCTGTGCGGGATCATCGGCTCCACAACCATTTTATGGTGCAGGCCGGGGGGGCTTTGGTGGCTACCCGGAGTAGCCAGTCTGGGTGGTAGATACTGTAATCTAAATTATTGCAAACACTGTGCTCACGATGTACCCCACCAGGATTCGTTGAGATGCGCTTACTGACTATTGAAATGCGGTATTGAAAAGGGCAGGCGCCGTAAGTGACTGAATTTGTTAGATACGCAAATTTCTAATCCAAGCTCATGATGAGTTATCGCAGCTGCAATTCCTGCAACAGGATCTGACGAACATCTATCTTTACTGTCCCCGGATCAACGATTCCGCGCAGGCCCCACTGTGCAGAGAGCCCAGCGGATTCGATAAATTCCAGGTTCAATGTCCGCCGTGGCAGCACTGCCTTGCCATCGGTATCCTGTACCAAGAGCACGGTGGGATTGAGCCGTTTCGTTTCATCAGAAGCCACAATGATCGCCAGGGAGTTGTTGCGCAGGTAAACCAGGCTCCCCAACGGATAAATCCCGATCCAACGTATGAACTGCTCGATTAAGTCCTTGTTGAAATGCCTCGTCCCGCGTTTTGTTATTCGCGCCACGGCCGCCGAGGAAGTCAATTTTCCCCGGTAGCATTGGTCGGTGATATAGGAATCGTATACGTCGCAGATTGATACCAGTTGCACATAGTCCGGAATCATGTCGCCCTGCAAACCATCCGGATAACCGCTGCCGTCGAGGCGTTCGTGATGATGGCGGACGATTTCCAGGATTCTGGGATCAAGTCCGGTGTTGCTTTCAAGTTTAGCGGCCGCATAACCGGGATGCAGTTTGATCAGTTTGAATTCATTCCGGCTGAGCGCCCCGGGCTTATCCCGGATCTGCTTGGGTATTTTCGCCATGCCTATGTCGTGCAACATAGCCCCTTCACCTACGACCGCCTGCAGAGCGGCGTCCCAGCCCAAGGCGCCGGCAAAACCGACGGCCAGGGTGGTGGTGTTCATGGCATGGCGGCCCATGGTCGCATCCTGCTCAGACAGAATGCGCATCCACTGGCTGGTTTTTGGATCGGCGGCAATATCATTGATCAGATGTGTGACCACTTCGCGGGTATCGCGCAAGTGTTCTCGGTGATCACTGGAATCGCTCTCGGCGAATTGCGTGAGCCTGACCACCGCATCTTCGCTCTGCCGCTTGATTGTTTTGATGGTTTCACGAAGTTTCTCAAGGCCTTTCCATTCTTGAAACTCGATGGTGATAGTGCTTCCACGAACCGCGCTATGCAGCTTATTTTGCGTTTTGAGGTCGGTGCTCGACTTGAGGTCATCCACGAATACGTGTTTGCAGAGCTGTTTCAATTGCGCGAGTTCATCGTCACTCTCGATGATGAATCCCTGGAACATGAAAGGGGTTCCGACCCATGGCCGGTCCAGTTCGGCAACATACATGCCCTTTTCAAGTTGCTCGACGCGATACTGGATCTTCATATCCTATGTTCTAGTCCTATGCTCTGGTGAACAGCGTCCGTTGAAGCCGTTCGACCTTGAGCCGATATTAGACCGCTGATTGATGCGGCTCAACGGTCCGGAAACTCTACCGACTCGAGGCCCAGCCTGCACACCCAGCCGTGCGTGGAGGCGCCGTAAGTGACTGAATTATCTACACGTGGTCTGAATGATATCCCCATGGCCGCTGAATTTGCCTGGCCCTCCGGGAGAGGGGCGGGGGTGAGGGTTAATGACCGCGGCAACCTTGCATCGAATCCGCGCCCTCACCTATCCCTGCGGGCATCCCCTCCCAATGGGGGAGGGGTTTTGAGATGGTCTCCTGCAGAAGCAATTCCAGCCCAGGCTAATGGCGCTGAAGTTTGTACTTCAAATTCACCTTTTGCTATTAATTAGCGCACTTGGTGTTTCATGGTTAGCTGGATATGGCGACCCAAACATCAGCTTTTGAGCTGGAGGTCTCCTTGATGGGGGTACCCTGGATTCAAGGAAGGATAACGCCGCTGCCGTGCAGCACGGCGTTCCGCCGAGCGTTGCAGGGTTTCGCGTTTTTCCAGTTCGGGCATGTCCGACCAGCGGCGGATTTCTTCAAGCGTCCGCCCACAGCCTATGCAGATATTGGCCTCATCCAGACAGCAGATGCGCACGCAGGGAGAAGCAGGCGAATCATTCATGCCGGTACCCGCTGAGATGGGCGGACGATTGTACGCTTACGCCACCAGAACAAAGAGCAGGGCATATGCCAGACCGCTGAAAATCATCCAGGCGGGCGTGAGCCGCCGGCTGGCGCTCAGGAGCAGCACCCACAGGGCAGCGGCAAACGTGAGCCCCATGGACCAGAGAATGCCAGCCTGCGGCTGCCATCCAGACAGCTGAATTCCAAAGGCCGTCAGTAGCGTGCCCTGAAAAACCAGCGCGCCGGTGATATTACCGAAAGCCAGGGTATCCTTGCCGCGGCGTACCCACAGAATGCTGTTGATTTTCTCAGGCATTTCCGTGGCCACTGGCACGATCAGCAGCGACAATACCAGCGCGCTGATCCCGGTGAACAGCGCCAATTGTTCCACGCCGTACACAAACATTTTTGCGCCGGCGATGATAAGCGCAAGCCCCAGCGCCAGTTGGGTAAGCTCCAGCCATAATCCGTGCGGGATGCCGGTGCGCTTCAACCACAACGGATGTTCGGTGTGCGTGCCATGACCGTTCTGTACCAGCATTTTGGAGGCGCGCACGGTATTGGTTACGTAGATTATGTACAGGAATACCAATGCCACGCTCGCCAGGACGCGCGCCCCCGGTTGCTGCGCGGGGATGAACAGCGCCAGCAGGGCGATGATGAAAGCCACCAGGAAATAGAGTAAGTCGCGCAGAAAGCCGCTGATCTCCGGTCTCAGGTGTACGTGCCAGCCGCGCTTGATACCGGCGAACAGGGCCATCAACGCCATGGCCATCGACACTAGCATAAGCGGCGCCCCCAGGATGGCGCCGATGCCGATGTGTCCGCGTATGCTTGGACTCGGGCCGCCGAAAAATACCGCCACGATGGGTATCAGGGTTTCCGGCAGTGCCGTGCCTACAGCGGCGAATACCGAGCCCACCAATCCTTCGGAGAGTGAAAGGCGCTGCCCCACATGCTCGAGCGCATTGGTGAACAGTTGAGAACCGGCGAGGATGATGAGCAGCGCCACTAGCAGCACGCCGATGTCAAAGCTCAGCATCTGTCACCCTCCCCTGTGCCGGCGGTCAGTATATAAGCAAAAGTAGCGGCCCTGCCTGCGAATGAGCCAGGCACACGAGCTGCCTGCGCGTTCTGTGAAACCGTTCATGCGCACCGCTCAGCGGCTGACTTTGGTATAGATCACGCTGGGTTGGTCGCCGCGGCGTGAGTAGCGGTGTTCGCGGCGGTAATCTTCATAGTCCGCGTCGCGCTGCTGCTCGGTGGGGTACCAGCGGTAGGCTTCCCAATCGGGACCCAGCAGGTGCGGGGCAGACATGGGATCGTCCGGCGGCAGGCTGCAGCGGATGCCGTAAGGTTTCTGCGGTTCCTGGGTGTTCATGGTTCACTCGCGCTGATGCTCAGAGAACGTATTTTAACCCAGTCAGCAGAGGGTCACGCGGCGCTTTTTTTGACACAAAAACTTTCAGGTCTGGGAAAAATAGTGCTGCAGGTATTCGTCAAACGAGAGTGTATCCGCCGCCTCGATTTGTTGCTGTTTTTCCAGGGATTCCACTGCCAGTTGCCGGAAGTACTGCTGGCTGGCCGCCGGCAGGCGCCGCCGCAGGAAATAATCCCGATGGGTTTCCGAGAGACGCTGGGCGAAAAGCATGAAGCTTTCCCCATGGGCGCGCATATCGGCAAGCACCCGTGCAGAAGGCAGGCGCTCGGTGTCGGCCAGATCCTGGCGTCGGGCCTGCAGGCTGGCGCTATACGGCTTGAGCGGATCCTCGGCGTCGAGGATTGCGCAAATGCCATCCATCTGGCCGGTGATTTCCACGGCCCAGTCGCGCAACAGGACTTCACGCCCATCACGTACCAGCTTGAGCGCCGGGTCGCGACCGCGGCGCGCGGTTTCCGCCTGGTTGCGGTTGATGGCGTGCTGTTCTGAATCGGAAACCGGCGGGCTGTCGGTGAGCAGGCACCAGGCAAGCAGGGCTTCGATAAAACCCAGCGTCGCTGAGTCCGCGCCCACCGCATCGTAGGCATTCACATCCAGAGCCCGCACCTCGGCATACATGACGCCGCGTTTCTTGAGGGCCAGCGTCGGGCGTTCACCGGAATTAATGGGTTGTTTTGGGCGCACGAACGAATAGAACTCGTTCTCGATCTGCAGGATGTTGACGTTCAACTGGCGGTATTCACCATTAACCTTGACGCCGATGCGCTGGTACTCCGGTTCCGGCGTGCTGATGGCATGCGTGAGGGTGGCGACATAGTCCGCGAGACTGTTGTAACGCACGCCTACGCGCGCCTGATTCTTGTTCTTGTAGCCGATGTCACTCATGCGCAGCGAGGTGGCGTAAGGTTCATACAAGGTGTGCGCATCAAATTCCTTGAAATCCGGATAGCGGCCGTGGAAGAAACTCTTGCAAACGGCCGGCGAAGCGCCAAAGAAGTACGGCACCAGCCAGCCGACGCGTTGGAAATTGCGCAGCATGCCGAAATAGGACTCGTCCACGAATTCCCGCGGCGGCCGGCGGTCCCGTTGCAGTTCCCGCAGCACCGGCCACAAGGCTTCTGGAAATGAATAGTTGAAATGCACGCCGGAAATGGTCTGCATGGTGCGGCCATAGCGCCAGCCGAGGCCGCGGCGGTAAACATGCTTCATCATGCCGACATTGGAATGTCCGTAATCGGCGATGGGTATGCCGGCATCGCCTGCCAGCGCGCAGGGCATGCTGGTGGCCCAGAGCATTTCACCGTCCAGATGCTGATAAACGAAACTGTGGATATCACACAGGAAACCGAGAGCCTCGGACACCGTGGTCAGCGCTGGCGTCACCAGCTCGATGAGCGCTTCGGAATAATCGGTGGTGATGTGCGGGTGCGTGAGCGCCGCACCCAAGGATTCTGGATGCGGCGTGTGCGCAAGGCAACCGTTGCCGTCGACCCGCAAGCTTTCCTTTTCCAGGCCCTTGAGTCCGCCGCGCAACAGCGCGGCACTCCCATTATCGAGCAGTTGCATGAGCCGCTGTTCATGATCGGTGCGTGCGGGCATGGAGTATTCCGGAACCGGGGGCGTATGGTGGCGTAAACCGGGGGCGGAGCGCAAGCAGCAATATAATGTGCGCGCCTCATTGGCGCGTGTTGCCGCCGCGATATCAATCGCCATGCGATTCGCAAGCCCTATTTATGGGAGCCACGGCTATTATCTCAAGGCGATCGAGGCGGGTGATGCAGCTCCCACAATGGCGCGTGGCCTTAAAAATATCTGGATGGTGGCTTTATTCCCGTCGCCTTCCGGGAGAGGGGCGGAGGTTAGGGTGAATGCTCGCGGAAAGCTGCATCAAATCCGCACACGCCCCCAGGGGGAGGGGGCGAGATAGCTTCAAATTAATTCAGGAGTATTAAAAAAAGGCCGGCGAGAGCCGGCCGGGAGGAGGGAATCAGAAGACCTCAGGAACCCCAGCAGGCGGGGTTGCTGGCACCGGCGGAATTAGTGGCGGTTTTATTGCCGGTCTGGTCAATGCTGAAGGTCTTGCAGTCGGTATCGTTGAGCTGATTGCCGGTGGCCGTGACCGTGAGGGTATAGGTACTGGTGGTGATGATCGGGGCCGGCGACAAGGTGTAATACGCGTATTGCGTGAAGAATACCAGCGGCGGGGAACAGACATTGCCATTGCCGTTATAGCCGAAATACTGGGTATAGCAGCGTTCCAGGATCTGGGAATCCGTGGACAGCAGGTTTTCGGCGTCGGAGCGGTGGGACTTCAGCACCGAGCGTTCATAGGACGGATAGGCAATCGCCGCGATGATGCCGATGATGGCCACCACGATCATCAGCTCGATCAGGGAGAAACCACCGCTGCCCGAGTCATGATCCCGGTTCGTTTTCATCACCACTTTGATATTCATTGCGGTGTTGGCTGCAGTATCACGATATCGGTGATCTGGGATGCTGGATTCGCAACCGGACCATTTGCGATGAACTGTATTTTCATCCCGGCTTGCAGGCCGCCGATATTTTTAACAGCTTCGCTTGCATAGGCGGCCTTGGGCGAAATCTTGTAGATATGGCCGTTCACAGTGACCGTCTGGTTGGCGTAGTTGACGGCCTGAACCACGCCGTTGCTGATGTTTTCCGGGGGCACCATGTAGCTCGCGAATGCCGCCGGGCACAGTGCCATGCCCATGAGCAGTCCCACCGCGGCCCGCAGGCCGTATGTATATGACTTCACCATAGTTCAAATCTCCTGTTATGGCTCCTGGGGCACCCGCACTAGTTGGGGATTTCCCGCCAGGATTGGCGCTGGTTCGGCGATTTATGCTGACCAATCGATTTTATTGCACCGCTGGATTCCGAGACCAGTTTAAGGGCTTGTATATCCCCCAAGCTGGCCGAGATGATGGTAGGCGCAGCCGCATAGACGGCCCCCAGGTACACGCCCACCGGGTTTTGTCCGCCCACCTGATCGCCGGAGTCCAGCTTGCCGTCGCCGTTCAGATCCAGTTCCGGGGCCGGGAACGAACTGCCATTCTTGTAATTCACCGCCAGCAGCCAGGATTGGCCGCCCACCGCGCAACTGCTGGTGGTGGGCACATAGGTGGTGAACACCACCGCGCCATTCTCAAGCCGCGGATTGCTGACCACGCGCTCACCCGAGATGGACAAATCCTCGTACCAGCCCAGTTCGCTGGTCCAGTCAATGGGCGAATTGGTCACGGTACGCACCAGGGTACCCGACGGGCCGGGGGTTGGCGCAGACAAGGTTTGTTGCACCAGATCGCTGCGGGTGACAACCGTGGACAACCCGGGTTTATCCCACACGGCATAGAAAGTCTGGGTACCGGTGGTGCTCAAATCCGGTGTCCCCAGGAGCTGGCCGGTACCAAAATACACAATCGTGCCGGTGTCCAGCGGGAAGTTGGGATGCAGTGACACCACCGGCGTCACCGTGATGGGTTGGGGGTTGCCGGAACTGTCCCGCGCCTGGAACAGCAATTGCACGCTCCACTTGGCGGGGTTGGGATCGGAAATGTTTACCTTCCACAAATTGCCCTGCAGGTCGCCGGCATACACGGTGTCGTCCGGCAACGAGATGGCGCCACCGCTGTTCAATGCCACCGGACTTGAAAGGCCATTGGGCAAGCTGGTGTTGCACGGATTGGGCGTGACCGACTTGCAAAGATTGATGCGCGTCAGGAGAGCGCCGGTCTGGGCGTTTACCGCATACAGGTACGGATTGCCGTCGCTGTTGTTGTAACCGGAGCCGAAGAACACCGCAAAGTTGGAACCCGTGGCGTTGGTGCGGGCAATGAAGGGTTGGCTGTAGGTGAAACCCAGATAGGGGTCGGTGAATTCCCACAGCACGTCGGATGCCAATGTGGTTTCGCTGGTGATGGCCGCGGGATTGGTGACATCCAAGGCATAAATACTATTGCCACCCGCGTTCAAGCCGCCCACCAACAGCGTGTGCCAACTGTTGTCGCTGAACTGCACGTCGCCCGAGGTGGGCGAGCCGTCCACGAAGAACTGGTGCTGCTGGTTATAGATCGGCTGTGTGAGTTTCACCAGCTTGGTGAACACCCCGTTGGGAACGTAAGCGAATTTTTCGTCGCCGGTGACCGGATCAAAAGCGTGCAATATGCCGTCGTTGGCGCCTACATAGATCATCGGCTCGCGGCCGGCCTGGGCCAGCTCGAAACTGACATAGGACGGATCCTGATAAATCCCGCTGGGCGGGCCCACGAACAACGGATTGCTGTCGACGATGTCGCCGAGCACGTGACTGCGATCGCGGTAACTGCCGCCGTTGTGTATCTCCAGGGAATGGTCGCCGCGCAGATAGGCCACCACATTCTGGATGGTGGCGTCGGTGCTGCCGAGATCCAAGCCGAGAGTGGTGGACTGGGTGATACCGGAGCCGCTGCCCCATTCGAAGGGCACACCGCTGGCGGAAACCGGATTCCAGGTGGCAATGATCCGGCTCGCCGGTGTCTGGGTATCCAACTGGGTTTTGCTGGACCAACTGGGCGTGGTGGTGTTTACCGTGCCATCGGAAAGGATCGGATAGGCCACCAGATTGCCGGTCCAGTCCTGATACGGCGTGTCGGCGGAGGTGAACTGGGCCTGGTAGGCCACGGCGCCGGCCTTGAGACCGGTGGAATTCACCGCCGCGGAACTGGTGGACATATTGGACGCCTGGATGGCAGACAGGATCGCGGTCATATCCAGGGCCACCTGGGCGGGGCTGGTGGCGGCGAAATAATTGCCGGTGCCGCCCGCGACCGCCATGGCCGTGAGGGTGGCGGCAGCCTGGGGATTCTGAGACGGATCTACACCGGCACCCACGCCGATGATGTAAGTCTTGACCGGATTGGCGCTGATCTTGAGCGCATGTAAATTATTGATGGTATCCCAGAGCGCCTGATCATTGCTGGTGTTGAGCGAGCCGTCCGCATTGAAGGTCGCGGTGACGCCGTAACCGGCGGCGGATTGGCTGCCGAGCGGAGGCCAAGCGTTACCGCTCAGGTCCTCGGTGGGCAGGCCGTCGGTGATCATGATGACGTAGCGCTGGGGCGGGCAGCCGTTGCTGGAAACCGGGTTGGTATTGAAGTACGCGAGTGCCTTGGATAGCAGCCCCGCCATGGGCGATTGGACTGCCAGTGCCTTGATCTCACTGCTGCCGGTGTTGTTGGTTTCCGGTTGCAGATAAGGCGTGAAGGTATTGATGACCGCCTGGATTTGGCTCGGCGTGGGGTTGTTGCCGGCGCTCTGCAGCGGCAGTATCAAATTGCCGGTGGTGGCGCTTTGGGAAGAGTAGTAGCCAAAGCCGCGTTCCATATACATCGTCTGGGGTTGATACGGCACAAAACCCGCATTCGTGGGCCCGACGGTGGGCGCGCAGGAGTTGATCTCGCTGGGGTAACTGACCGTGATGCTGCCGCTATTGTATTGGGCCAGCGTTCTATAAGGAGGGAAGGGTGTGGTTGGATTAGTGTTGCCGTACACCAGGCACACCGGTGAAAGACCACCGGCATAGAGCACATCGTTGACGGTCGGATCATCGCTGGAAAACTGCACCAGCATATACGGCATGCTCAGCAGTTGCGGGCCCAGCAGGCCGACCATGTTGTTGCAATCCGTATAAACCGTATTGCCGGAGGGAATGTTGTAACAAGGGTTAGCGATGTACTCGCCCGTGGGCGGCGCTGGGGTGTTGGTGGCGGAGAACGTGAATCCGCCGGTATTGCTCATCACATACACCCAGGTGCTGTAAAGCGACGCGCTGCCGGTGCTGTAATCCAGCAAACCGAAATCCGTATTGCCGACAAACGAATCCAGAATCGCCTGGATCGACTGCTTGGCCACATTCAGCCGGCTCGGCGAGTTGTCGCACAAGTAGGCGCCACAGGCGGCGGTGTACGCTTGCGAGCTGCCGGCTGCACCGCCGGTGATGGGCGGAGTGAACCCGCTGGGCACGGTGAAATCCACCGGCGAGCTGGAAGGATTGAGCTGCGAGGGCGCATAACTCGAACCCGAGCCCGTCATGATGGCGCCGGACAGATCGCCGTCCACGGATTGGGAATTGGGAATGGCCAACAGCACCTGCGGGTGCGCCGGTGATACCAGCGTCAGGGGGATGTTGGAGATGGATACCAGCGGTGTGGCCGCCAGCGCCGGCAGAATGCCGACGACCGTGGTCAGTAGTGCCGCCATGGTCGCACATGCGGTCTTTGCCAATACAGGCTTTATCGCCGCTCGCCTTGGCATGCCCCTACCTCGCGCCACGGCCGCGAAATCGCGCCCAGCACCACTGCTAAGTTGGTTCATTGGGTCACCACGGTCTGCAATATCACATGGGTGGTTTGATCGCCGCCGCTGGCGTACGCCGTGATGCGATAGGGCTGCACCGGTGGCGTGCCAGTGTTGATCTGCTGCACCAAATTGGATCCGGGCGGCGCCACCGGCGGCAATTTCTCAATGATGAATACCGGTTGCTGAGTGAGTTGGCCCGGAATAGTCAGGCCGGGGACCGCCGCGGTGATGGGCAGTGCGCTGGCCCAGACGTTTGGCAGGGTCCAGGCGGAGGTCCAGGGAACTCCACCGCAGCAGTCGGACAACAGATACAGTCCATTGGCATTGCCGGCGTAATCCGCATTGCTCCATAGGTTCTGAAGGATGCCGCTGTAAGCAGCACTTAGACCGGACTCGGCCGCCTGGAAAGCCAGCTCGTGGTTGCGGGCATTGCCAGCCATGCGTTCTTCCAGCATGGTGCTTTGGGCCGCCGCCAAGCCGAGGATAGTGAGCAACAATAACAATATCAGTGCCACGATCAGTACAAAGCCGTGCTGTGTGTGGTGAGGGAAACCTGACGTTGGTTGGCGCGGGGTCATGATTCTGTCCTCAATTGATTTATTGCAAGCGGTTACGGATGGCGATGGTGGCGGTAAATATCTTTCGCAGACGCGTGTCTGCCGGGACCGTGACGTTGGTGCCGAGCAGGTCGTAAGTTGGCGCGGTGGATGGCAGCGGCACGGCGCCCAGGTTGCTGCGGACCAGCAGCGCGATCCGCACGCTCACTACATTGCTCCAATCACCGGCGGCGTCCACCGCTGCCGCCGTCTCGTATTGCGTGGGTGCGTGACCACCCGTGAGGTCCACGCCATAGAGCACCTGCATGTTTTCCACCCTGGGCACCAGTTCTTCATAGGAGAAACCATTCGCTTGAGTCGTGTCGGTGGCCGCCTGGAACAGCGCAGGGGACTGATCGCTTCCCTTGCCAATGAAGAACACCACCGTCGTGGGTGCCAGCATCACCTGGGCTCCCGTGAAGGCGGCGGGCAGGCCCTGGATTGCATTGCCGGGGGTGCCAATACCGGTGTTGTGCACCACGTTCGTGCCGCCGCCGTTAATCTGGGTGGCTTGCAGGACCACCGCACTCAGGCAGTTGGTAATCACCAACAGCTGTCCTGCCTGAAGACCTCCGTTGGTGTTGATATTGAAATCGGCGGAAGGACTGTTCGGCGAAGGGCTGCCGGGGATAGAGGTGATGTAAACCGGGTCGTTCCCCTGGCTGAAACGCACCACCAGTACGTCGGTGCCGGGCATCACTAGGTTCTGGAAGGTGTTGTCAAGCGCGGGCGACCAATCGCCGGTATTGGTATCAGGATTGGGATTCTCCGATGGCATGGCTGGCGAGACCGGATAAGTGTTGCTTGGAGCAGTGCCGACATAATCGTAGCCCGTGATGGCGGTAGCGAAATCGTAGGGTAGATTGGAGCCAGGGAGCGGATTCAGGTAGTTGCTCACCTGAGCGCTGGTGGCGCAGCCCATGTAACCCGCCATGCGCACGTCGTTGTGGATGAAACCCAGGGCGAAACGACCGCTTTCCTGCACGTGGCTGATGGCGGTGTTGACACCGTAGCCTTGGCGGCTGGAAATGAAAATGGATAAGGCGCCGGCCATCAGGATCAGGCCCACGACCATCGCAATCATGAGTTCGATCAGCGACAAACCGGTTTGCCTGACGTGGGCGGAGTGTTGGTTGGGGCGCATGACCGGCATTCCTGGTTACAGCACCGAGCTCACGCTCAGACTGAACGTGGTGGCTGTCGGCGCGCCACTCTTTTGCAGGCTGTCGTGGGCGCGGCTGTCGTTCCATAGAAGCGTGACCGTCACCAGGGTGACACCGCCGTTATTGGCGGAGGTTATGCCGCCGCGGCCCTGAGGCAGCAGTCTGGCCGCGTTATATTCCCACTGTCCCAGATCATAAACCGCCAATGCCGTCGAATCGCAGGTGGCGTTCGTGCAGGTGGTGGGATTGGCGGCGGTGGAGGCAGAGGCCGGCAATGTGATGTTATACAGACCGTTGTCCACCGCCGTCTGATTGGCGCGCATGCGGTCAATGATGTTGTAAGCCAGTGCCGTACCCTGGGTACGCATGTAGGCGCTGTCATTGCTTTTCAAGGTGGTGCTGATCATGGCGGCGATGCCCAACAGGCCCACTGACAGGATCACCAGCGCAATCAGCACCTCCAGCAGACTGAAGCCGGCGGCGTGCTGCGGATGGCCGGAGGGTATGTGGTTTGTTGGATCGGCGGACATGCTGTCATCACCTCATGGGCATGTGAGCGGCGTGCTACCGTCAACCTGATAACCGACTTTAGCTGCGCCTTCGGCACTGCCGGTAGCGATCAGATTGATGGAACGCGCATACACCGGGCCGCGTGGGTCACACAAGGTGAAGTTGATCGGAGCCGCCGGCGTGGGCGCGAGCGTGCCATTTTCCTGGAAGGTGAAGTTATAGCCGCCATCGCTGGTGAAAGTATTATTGCCGCTGATAGCCGGGAACACGTGGATGATCGGGTTGGTGACACCGGGCGGCAGGGTGTTGTAATAAATCACCCAGCCATTGGCCCAGGAAGTGCCGCTGCAGGTGGTGTTGCTGCCGGCACAGATGCTGACATCGGCGGCGGATTTTATGGCTTCGCTGCGCGCCAGCATCAGACTGGTGAGCAGATTGTTGAGCTGGGAAATATCCCGATCATTCTTGATGCTGGCGCTGAAGTCCGGCACCGCGATGGTCGCAAGAATGGCGACGATTGCCACCAGCACCAGCAACTCGATCAGGGTGAATCCACGTGTGCGTGAAATTGTTTGCATACGCGAAATATAGTGCTAAGCGGGGAGCAAATGTGATTATGCTGATGGACGTAGAAGAATTGGCGATGAATGGTTGTACAAGCAGCAAGCCATTAAATATATGTAAAGCAGTGCGCGAAACTGCATCATCCTGGATTTCATGCATATGACAAATGAACCTGGTTTCTAGGAAAATACCCTAGAAATAACTGCTATTCCGCCTGAGTATCCTGAGTGCATCGCTTTTTGTCTTTTGCACATGTTTCAGGGAATACGTTTACGTGTACCGGCAGCGTGCACGAGAATTTTGCTTCAGCATTTCCGCAGTATCTTTTCATCAGGGGGCGCTAAGACAAACTAACGCTCATTGGCAAAACGCCGCGCCTATCATCGACGAATTCAGGAGTATTAAAAAAAGGCCGGCGAGAGCCGGCCGGGAGGAAGGAATCAGAAGACCTCAGGAACCCCAGCAGGCGGGATTGCTGGCACCGGCGGAATTGGTGGCGGTTTTATTGCCGGTCTGGTCAATGCTGAAGGTCTTGCAGTCGGTATCGTTGAGCTGATTGCCGGTGGCCGTGACCGTGAGGGTATAGGTACTGGTGGTGATGATCGGGGCCGGCGACAAGGTGTAATACGCGTATTGCGTGAAGAATACCAGCGGCGGGGAACAGACATTGCCATTGCCGTTATAGCCGAAATACTGGGTATAGCAGCGTTCCAGGATCTGGGAATCCGTGGACAGCAGGTTTTCGGCGTCGGAGCGGTGGGACTTCAGCACCGAGCGTTCATAGGACGGATAGGCAATCGCCGCGATGATGCCGATGATGGCCACCACGATCATCAGCTCGACCAGGGAAAACCCCCGCATGTTTCCGTGACGGATTTGCATATCGAACCTCGTTACTTTCCCTGGATCCCGGCCGGCAGCCAAGTGATACTGACGATCATTTGTGGCTGATTCTCCGCCTGAGCAGGCATTGCGTTACCGGGGGGTGCGGTGACCGCAGTCTCACCCAGCATGAACTGGATGGGCATGCCAACAGCTAAAACCGAAAACGCAGCCACGCCGTTGTATTTCGCACTGGACGAAACCGCATAGGTATTCCCATTCACGGTGATGGTGTGGTGCTGATAATCAATTTTCTGGATGAGCCCTTTCCCAACTTGATCGGCGGTGTAGCCGCCCATGGCCATGACCGGCTGATTCAGGGTGAAAGCCAGAATCAACCCGGCCGCCAGGCTCACGAATAACGATGCGCGTTTCTCAAACATAAGTATTCACCTCTATCCGTCGGCCGTTGCCATTCTATTTAATACAGTCTGTACAAGCAGAAACTGTCCTGAAAAATCCGGAAACCACCCGCTCTCTCCACGCGAGACGTCCCGGAAGGGATGGGAGAGGATACGCCTGGCCTTGGATTAGTCAGCGGCATCGCATCCTCACTGTATCTGCCACCAGGAACGCTGGCCGGACTGACCGCCGCGCTCGCCAACATTCATGATGGTGCCGGTGGACAGGGTGGTGAGTTTCATGGCCTGGATCGAACCCAGGCTGGCCGACAATATGGCCGGGGCGGAAGCAAACACCTGCCCCAGACCGATACCCACCGGATTGAGACCGCCCACCTGGTCGTTGCTATCCAGTTTGCCGTCGCCATTGATGTCCAGTTGCGGTTGCGGAAAGCTGCCGCCGTTGGAGTAGTTCACCGCCATCAGGAAGGACGCGCCGCCCGCGGTACAGGTGGCGCCCGGCGCCGGCACAAAGGTGGTGAATACCACTTCGCCGTTGAACAGGCGCGGATCGGTGATGACGCGCTCACCCGACTGCGGCAGATCCATGTACCAGCCGAGCTGGCTGCTCCAGTTCACACCGTTGTTGGTAATGGTGCGGATATCCGTCGGATTACCATTGATGGTGACGCTGGTAGTGGTCAGCACTTGTGCCTGCAATTGGCTGCGGGTCACGGTGGTGTTGGTGCCGTTGTCCAAGACCGCGTAGAAAGACTGGGTGCCGGTCGTGGTTTGGTCCGGCACACCCAGGTACTGGCCGGTGCCGAAATACACCACCGTGCCGGTAACGCCGGGGAAAGTCGGTGCCAGGGAGACCGCCGGCGTCACGGTGATGGGCTGAGGATTATTGCTGGTATCCCGGGCCTGGAACAGCAGATACACCTTCCAGTTTTTCGGATCGGGAGCGGAGATATCCACCTTCCACAGATTGCCCTGGAGATCGCCCGCGTACAGGGTGTCTGCCGGTTGGCTCAGGTTGCCGCCGCTGTTGACCACCACCACGCTGGATAGGCCGTTTGCCAGGGTGGCGCTGCACGGATTGGGCGAGACCGCCTTGCAAAGATTGATCCCGCCAAGCGGCTTGGTTCCCTGTGACACATCTTTCGACACGATTTGGCCGGTCTGGGGGTTGACGGCGTAGAGGTACGGATTGCCATCGCTGTTGTTGTAGCCCGAGCCGAAAAACACCAGGAAGCCATTGGGATTGGCATTGGTGCTGGCGGTGTCATTGGTCAAGGCCAGGGCCGGCCGGCTGTAGGTGAGGCCCAGGTGAGTGGCGGTGAATTCCCACAGCACACTGGAGGACAAATTTGATTCGTTGGTGATGGCCGATGGATTGGTCACATCCAGGGCGTAAATGCTCTGGCCGCCATCGTTCAAGCCACCCACCAGTACCGTGTGCCAGCTGTTATCGTTGAATTTCACGTCGCCCGCCGATGGTGAGCCATCCACGAAGAAACGGTGGGCCAGGTTGTAGGTGCTGGAGGTGAGGGTGTTGAGATTCGAGAATACGCCGTTGGGGACAAAGGCGAATTTCTCCTGGCCGGTGGCTGCATCAACGGCGTGCAGCATGCCGTCGTTGGCGCCCACGTAGATCATCGGCTCGCGGCTGGTGGTACCCGCCGCAAAAGTCTGGTAACTCGAGTCAGCCATATACGGGCCGCTGGCGGTGCCGATATAGAGTGGGTCACTGTCCACAATATCGCCCAGCAGATGCGAGCGGTTGCGGAAGCTGCCGCCGTTGTGGATTTCATGGGTGGTATCGCCGCGCAGGTAATTGAGGCGCTGTGATCCCAGTCCGTCGGCAAGACCGGTGTCGGGATCGGTGTTGAGGTCCGTCTGCTGTGCGGCGCTGAGGCTGGCCAAACGGAACGGCACGGCGGTTGCGCTTGTCGGATTCCAGGCGGCAATCAGACGGGTTGTGTCCCAGCCGACGCCGGTGCCGGGAGTACTGGGACAGGAAGCGCTGCCGGTTGCCAGGATATCCAGTTGGCACTGCGCAGACCAGCTGGCGACGGTGCTCACCACGCCGGTGCTGGCATTCACGGGGAAATCCTGAACATCGCCGGTCCAGTCGTGGTAGACGCCGCTGTAACCGCTGTACGAGGCCTGGTACACCACGGTGCCGGCATTCAGACTGCTGCTGTTGGCCGCTGCCGATACCGACGACACATTGGCGACGCTGATGATGTTGAGAATGGCGTTCAGGTCGGCCACCACGGCGGCCGGGCTGGAGCCCGGGAAATAACCCGTGGGACTGGCGGTGCCGGTGCCGCCGGCCACGGCCATGGCGGTGAGGGCGGCGGCGGCCTGTGGATTGAGGGTTGGATCCACACCCGGACCCATGCCCACCACGAAGGTTTTGACATCGGCGGCTTTCAGCGCCGCGAGTTCGTTGATGGTGTCCGTGAGCGCCTGGTCATTGGTGGCGTTGAGTGAACCATCGGCGTTAAAGGTGGCGGTGACACCGTAACCGACGGCCGCGTCGCTGCCCAGGGGCGGCCAGTTGTTGCCGGCCAGATCCTTGGTGGGCAGGCCGTCGGTCATGAGGATCACATAGCGCGCCGGCGGGCAGGGACCCGTCGGCGCCGGGCCATAGGTGCTGGCGGCTTTGCTCAGCAGGCCGGCGATAGGCGACTGCCCGGCGTTGGCGAAAATGGCGTTCTTGAAGTTACTGTAATTCGGGTCGCTGCCCGGTACATTGTTTTCCGGCACCAGGTAGGGGGTGAAGGTGGCCACATAGGCGGCAATTTGAGCTGACGTCGGATTGCTTCCCGCGGTGGTCACGGGCACCAGCATATTCCCGGTGGTGGCGTTCACATTACCCAACTGCAAATAGCCGCGCTTGGCGTACATCACCTGGGGCGTGAAGGCCACGTAACCGGCATTGGTGGGGTAGGTATACATGGAACCGTTGTAACTGACCGAGGGCTTGGTGTTGCTGTAGGTCATGTACACGTTGCCCGCGTTGTAATCGCTAAGCGTGAATCCGGTGTAGGGCGAAGTCGGCGTGATGGTGCCATCCTCCAGGAATACGGGGTAATTGGTGAAACTGCCGCTGTTCGACAGGAATACGTCGTTGATGGACGGGTCGTCACTGCGGTTGGCCACGGCCATGAATTCGTGAGCCGAATCTTTCAACTGCAAGAGCGTCAGACCGGGGTTAGCGGTTTGCAATTCCGTGAGCAGGGAATTGCAATCACTATTCACCGACGAGGTCGCGGCGTAACATGGATTGATCACGTACTGGATGCCGCCGCTGGGCGCCGAATAGGTGCCCGAAAAAGTGAAACCACCCGGGGGGCTCATGTAGTAAGCCCAGGTCTGATTCCAGCTCGCACTGGGGACGTAGTAATCCATCAGGCCGAAGTCGGTCATGCTCGCGTAAGCACTGATCACTGAGGTGATGGAGGCCTTGGCGATGTTCAGCCGGCTGGGCGCATTGTCACCATAGTAGGTATAGGTGGTGCTGTAAGGGCTGGACGAGGGCGGAACCCACTGCCACTCATGGCAATAGTAGGTAATCGTCGGCGGGCATGGAACACCGGAATCGCCCGGGCCGGTGCCACACGGGGGTGGAGTCGGACCACCACCGGTGGATCTGGGATGCACGCCGCCGCCGCTTCCACCACTGCCGACGAGATAACTCAAGTTGTTCAGACCCAGCAGCATGGCCGCCGGATTTACTGCGGAAATCCCGTACGGAACTGCCAAGCGGCTGGCAAGGCGCTCGCCTGAGGAACGCGACAACATGGCGACCGGGCCCGGATCGGTGCTTTCGTAGAAGCCATTGTTGCCGCCAACGTTCACCCCGTTGTAATACCAGACTTGGGTCGAATCCCAAGTCAGAACCGACCCCGGCCAGGAATCCAAAGAAGTGCTGGGCGGAGTACCTGAGGGTTGCGGCAGGGTCGTATACCCCGGTATGGAGGTGACCGGGGTGTTGGCCTCATTGTGCGAGCAATACCAATAATTGCCGTAGTAGTTCGTCCCGGTCACCGTATAGGAATCAACGACCGCATTATAAGGTGCCTGGCCTGCAGGCGCCGTGCCGGTACCCAGGGGCGGCGTGAAAGCTGCCGGGATGGTGTAATTCACCGGCGATGTGGAAGCGTGCAGCGAGGGCCAACTGGACTGTGGATTGCCGGACCAGGTCATGATGGCGCTCTGGGGCGCGTTGCTGGTGAGCCGCACGTTGCCGTCGTCGCTGATGTTGTCGCTGCTGTCCATGGAATTGGAATTGGTGAGCGCGATAAGCACCTGCGGATGACTCGGCACTATGACCGTCAGCGGGGTGCCGGAGATGGCCACCATGGGCGGCGGGCTGGCGCTCAGGGCCAGGCTGGTGACGCCCGCGAGTAACACGCCGGAAATCGCCGCCACCGCGGTGGTGAGCAGCCAGGTTCTCTTGATGCGTTCGATGCTCATGGTGCTGTCCTCAAGGCGCGGGTTGCACGCCGCTGGGTTACTTCAATCAGGGCTGGTACACGCTTTGCAGCATGGCCGTGGCCGTGCTGTCACCGCCGGTGCCGAGGGCGGTGATGCGGTAAAGCTGGATCGTGGGCGAACCGCCACCGTATTGCTGCGTGCCGAGATTCCCGCCGGGTACCGCGATCGGCGGCATTTGTTCGATGATGAATTCCGGTGGTGCGGCCACGTATTGAAGGCTAGATCCTGTAACGGCGGAATAGCTGAGAACGTTGCTGGCTGTGCTCCAGAATCCCGGGACCTGCCATAAAGGCGTGGTATTCGTGGCAGGCGGGGTTGGGGCGCCCGGATTGAAAAGATAGGTGCCGTTGGCGTTGGCGCTGAAGTTGGCGCACAGCGCCGAACCCGAGTTCAGGCAGCTCTCGGCGGCGCGCAGACCGGCTTCGGCCGCCTGGAAGGCCATATCGCGGCTGCGCGTATTGCCCGCCATGCGTTCTTGCAGCGAGGTGCTTTGGGCGGCGGCCAAACCGAGGATGGTGAGCACCAACAGCAGGATGAGCGCCACGATGAGCACGAAGCCATGCTGTGTGGAATGCCGGAAGTCTGCGGTGGGATGTGGCGTTTTCATATTCGATCCTAGCCTCATGGCAGGCTGTTACGGATACCGATGGTGGCGGTGAATACCTGCCGCAGGCGCGTATCCAACGGCGCCTTGATGGTGGTGTCTTCAAGTTGGTACTGTGGCGCAGCTGCGGGCAGCGGCACGGCGCCCATGTCGCTGCGCATCAACAGCGCAACCCGCGCGCTTACCACGTTGCTCCAGTTCGCGACGTTGTTTGCAGTGACATATTGGCTGGGCACCTGGCTGCCGGTGGTGTCCACGCCATAGAGTACCTGCATGTTTTCCACCCCCGGCACCAGTTCCTGTGAGTTGAAGCCGTTGACTTTGGTGGTATCGGTGGTGGCTTCGAACAGGGCGGGCGAGCCATCAACGGCCTTGCCAATGTAATACACCACCGAAACGGGTGTTGAAATTTGGGCACCCTCAAAATTTGAAGTGATAATGTTGGTAAAATTCCCTGGCGTGGTGCTACCGCCGGTGTTATGGACGACCAGGGTGCCGCCCCCGGTAACATTGGTGGCTTGCATGATCAGGGTGTCTACACAGTTGCTGATCACCATGATCTGCCCTGGCTGTACCCCCCCCGCAATGCTGATAGAGAAGTTGGCCGCCGGCGGAGCGGGATCACTCGTTAAATAGACCGGGTTAGCACCGCCTATGCTGTTGCGTACCACCAGCACATCGGTACCGGGTATCACCAGGTTTTGCAAGCTGCTGTCGAGGGTAGGCGCCCAATTGCCGGTACCGGTGACCGGACTGGGATTTTCAGACGTGATGGTATAGGTGTTGCCCGGCGCGCTGCCGGTGAATTCAAATCCGGTGATGCCGATGGTGAAGTCGTAGGCCAGGCTGGTGTTCGCGGGAGGGTTCAGATCGTTAGTCACATTAGCGCTACTCTTGGCGCAGCCCATGTAGCCCGCCATGCGCGTGTTCTTGCGGATGAAGTCCAGCGCGAAGCGCCCGTTTTCCTGTATCTGGGCCACGGCGCCGTTGATGCTGTAACTCTGGCGGCTGGAGATGAAGATGGACAGCACGCCGGCGATCAGGATCAAACCCACCACCATGGCGATCATCAACTCGATGAGCGACAGGCCGGTCTGCCGGGGGTTGAGTTGGAGCTGGTTGCGGCGCATGCGGGTCTTTCCTATTGCAGCGCCGAGCTGACGCTCAGGCTGAAGGTGGTGGCGGTGGGCGCACCGCTTTTCTGCAGACTGTCGTGGGCGCGGCTGTCGTTCCACAAGACCGTGACTGATACCGTGACGATGCCAGCGGCTGTGGCGGCAGCGATGGCGCCCCGGCCCTGGGGAAGTTGTTGCGCCAGATCATATTCCCATTGGGCCAGGTCGTAGGTCGCCAGTTGTCCAGAACTGCAACTACCAGTGGTACAAGTAGTGGGGCTGGCTCCGGTGGCCGCAGAAGCAGGCATGGTCACGTTATAGCTGAGGTTGTTTGCGGCTGGAATATTCGCGCGCATGCGGTCAATGATGTTATAGGCGAGAGCCGTGGCCTGGGTGCGCATGTAGGCGCTGTCGTTGCTCTTGAGGGCGGTGCTGATCAAGGCGGCGATGCCCAGCAGGCCCACCGACAGGATCACCAACGCGATCAATACTTCCAGCAGGCTGAAGCCGGCGCTCGTTCGGCGCTGGCGATGTGTGAGGTTGATTTGATTCCCGCTATCCATAAAAACCAATTCCTTATTCCTGTTCCGAATTGCTCCCGGATTTTTAATACGTTCTCAATATCTTATGGGCAGGTCAGCGCGGTGGTCGTGTCAATTTCGTAACCCACCCTGGCAGCCGTTTCCGCACGGCCGGTTATGTTCAGGTCTATGGACCGGGCATAGCTGGCACCGCGGGTATCGCATAATTTGAAAGTACTGGTAGTGGAAGGCGAGAGCATTCCTGTCGAATTGAATGTAAAACTGCTGCCGCCGCTGCTGGTGAGAGTGTTGTTGCCGCTGATTGCCGGGAATACACGGATGGTTGACGTGGTGGCGCCGGGTGGCAGGGTATCGTAGAACACGATCCAGCCGTTGGCCCAGTTGGTGGCGGTACAGGCGGCGCTGTTGCCGGCGCAGAGGGTCACGTTGTTGCCGTATTTGATGGCTTCGCTGCGCGCCAGTGTCAGGCCATTGAGCAGCGCGTTAATCTGGGAAATGTCGCGGTCGCCTTTGATGGTGGCGCTGAAATTTGGCACCGCGATGGCGGCAAGAATGGCGACGACTGCCAGCAGTACCAGCAATTCGATCAAGCTGAAGCCTCTCAGGTTTTTCATGGACTAGAATATAGGCGAAGACTTTATTTATGTTAAGCATAAACCGACCAGCGCCCAGGAATCGGCGACCAGCGGCCACGACACACTATAACCTTCACAATCAACGGCTTATGGAAACATGAACAACGATAGGGAATTCTTTCAGGAGCCGGCGGTTTTAAGTAACCAATATCAAGATGATGGTGTACTGCGAGCCTGGCTCAAAGCCCGGATGCCGGCAGAGGTGCTCCGGGAAATCCAGCCAGGCTTGGAGCGACTGGGCGGACGGGCCGCCGGTGAGCTGTTGGTCATGGCCGCGGATGCCGAGGCCCACCCGCCGCGGCATATCCCCTATGACCCCTGGGGCCGGCGGGTGGATCGCATTGAGGTGGCGGAGGGCTGGAAGGCCCTGCAGCGGGTGGCGGCGGAGGAGGGCATCGTCGCCAGTGCTTACGAACGCCGCCAGGGACCCTGGTCGAGGTTGCACCAATTCGTGCGACTCTACTTATATAACCCTTCGTCCGCCCTGTGTTCCTGCCCGCTGGCCATGAGCGACGGCGCCGCGCGGGTACTGGAGTTGCACGGCGACGCGGACTTGAAGCAGCGCTGGCTACCGCATCTCCTGAGCCGCGACCCCGGGACATTTTGGACTTCGGGCCAGTGGATGACGGAGCGTACCGGCGGTTCCGATGTGAGCGGCACCACCACGCTGGCGCTGCTGGAGAACGGCGGCTACCGGCTCCACGGCAGCAAGTGGTTCACGTCCGCCACCACCTCCGAGCTGGCGCTCACCCTGGCGCGGGATGAAGCACTGGATGCGGGCGGCAAGCTCAGCCTGTTCGGCCTGGAGCTGCGCGACACCCAGGGGAATCTCAACAATATTTGCGTGAACCGCCTGAAAGACAAGCTCGGTACCCGTGCATTGCCTACCGCCGAATTGACGCTCACAGGTACGCCGGCGGTGCGTATCGGCGCCGCCGGGCACGGCGTCAAGAACATCACCACAGTGCTCAATATCACGCGAGTCTACAATGCCGTATGCGCGGTGAGCTATATGCGCCGCGGCCTGGCATTGGCCGAGGATTATGCCCGCAAGCGCCGTGCCTTCGGCAAGTTGCTGATGGAGCATCCGCTGCACCGGGAAACGCTTGCGGATCTGCTCGCGGAATTCACCGGTGCGCTGCACCTGGTTATGCATCTGGGTGTGTTGCTGGGCCGCGACGAAACCGGCGTCGCCAGTGGCGATGACCAGGCGTTGCTGCGGCTGCTGACACCGGTGGCCAAACTCTATACCGCCAAACAAGCGATCGCCTTCGCCAGTGAAGTGTTGGAATGTTTCGGTGGTCTGGGTTACATCGAGGATACGGGGTTGCCGTCGTTAGTGCGCGACTGCCAGGTGTTGTCCATCTGGGAGGGCACCACCAATGTGTTGTCACTGGATGTATTGCGCGTGATCGAGAATGCAGACGTATTGGAGGTGCTGGCCGCCGACGTCACCCGTCAGTTGGCGGGTTTGCAGCGCCCGGAATTGATGGTGCTGCGGGTCAGCATCCAACGCGCCCTGAAGGACATTATTGCGTGGCCTCAAACCGCTGGTAAATCCGGCCGCGACAGCCTGGAGGCCGGCGCGCGCCGCTTCGCGTTCAGCGTGGCGCGTACCTATACGGCCGCGTTATTGGCGGGCGCCGCCCAGAACGGCCATGTGAGCAACGACACCCTGCAACGCTGGTGCCGGGCTCCATTGACTCTGCTATGAACAGCAGAATGAGTCCGCAAACTGTCACTCGCTTATTATAGATAACCTGTACACCGTCAATGCCAGGCATCGCACCGTAGCCGATGGTTGAGAAGCCCGCAGTACTGGCGATTTTCGCGCTCACCTATCTGGGTATTGCGGCCGGACGCGTCCCCGGCCTGAAGCTCGACCGTACCGGCATCGTCATGTTGGGCGCGATTGCCATAATGGTATTCGGCGGTCTGTCGACGCCAAAAATTGTCGGATTCATCGATTGGCCGACTATTCTGCTGTTGTTTGGTTTCTTTGTGCTCTCGGCCCAGTTGCGGCTATCCGGATTTTTTGATGCGGTGGCGGGGGGCATCGCGCGGCGACTTGGCAACCCAGCGCGCTTCCTGATGCTGTTGATGCTGGTCACAGCGGCACTCTCGGCATTCCTGAACCACGACATTGTTTGCTTCGTATTCACGCCGATTGTCGCCATGTCGTTGCTGAGACGGCAATTAAATCCCGTTCCCTTCCTGATTGCCATCGCCGTTGCCAGCAACATCGGTGCGGCCGCCACCTTCGTTGGCAACCCGCAGGACATGATGATCGCGCAGATCGCCGGACTTGGGTTTGGCCGTTACCTGTTGTGGTGCTGCGTGCCGGTGCTGTTTGCACTCGGTTGCGCGTATGCGATTATCTGGATGCTGTCGCGCCATCGTCTGGCGGCCACACTGAAAGCACCTTCCAGCCCTGGCGTAACCCCACCCCCATTCAACCGGCCACACACCATCAAGGGATTGGTCATTCTGGTTATCGTTATCGGATTGTTTTTCTCACCCCTGCCCAAGGCACTCGTGGTTATGACGGCCGCGGCAATCCACTTGGCCAGCCCCAAGTTTCGTACCCAGGATTTGCTGAGACTGGTGGATTGGCCGATCCTGGTGCTGTTCATGGGCCTGTTTGTGGTGACCGGGGCATTTCAGGCCACCGGCTACGGCGACCATGCGCTGCAATGGCTGTCCCGGGGCGGGCTGCATCTGCAATCGCTGCCGACGTTGACGCTGGTCACGGCAACGCTATCCAACCTGATCAACAACTCGGCCGCCGTGATGTTGCTGCTCAAGGTGGCGAATGTCACGCAGCCGCCGGCGGCCTATGTGCTGGCGCTCGCCAACAGTTTCGGTGGCAGCCTGCTCATCGTCGGCAGCGTCTCAAACATCATCGTCGTACAACAGGCGCGCGAGCTGGGAATCAACATCTCGTTTCGCGACTTTGCCCGCTTGGGCATTCCGGTAACGCTCGCGGCCCTGGTGGGACTGATCAGCTGGGTGTTGCTGATAACCTGAAGGAACCTCTGACCGGTTAAACCGCCAAACTGCCGTCCAAAAGCGGTTCGGACACCAGGTCCGAAGGGTAAATCCTGCTGGCACGGCAATATCGTGCCGCTTCTTGTATATTCTTTTCGCTGACGTAATACCATTTACTTACAGATACCCAAGGGCTTTTTTATTAACGTAGCGCCCAAGCCGTCTGCATCCGATGACAGCTTCCCAGCAGATTTTCATCAACCGTATTCCCTGCGGCGTGATTATTTACTGTTGACGCTCATTGGGCTACTGATTATTTTCAGTGTCTTGCGTCCGGCAAAGATTCCCATTTACCCGGATCTGGTGAATTGGCCTACCATCGGCACTTTACTGGGCTTGATGATACTCACCAAGGGCCTCGAGTTGAGTGGCTGGTTGCGTCGGATTGGACAAGAGATCGTTTTCCACATCGGCAGTGTGCGGATACTGGCGCTGTTCCTGATTTCCAGTTCCGCCGTTCTGGCCATGCTGCTCACCAATGACATCGCCTTGTTTGTGGTGGTGCCGCTGACCTTGAGACTGGGGGAACTTGTAAAATTACCGATGCGCCGGCTGGTGATTTTCGAGGCTCTGGCGGTAAATACCGGATCACTGCTCACGCCTATCGGTAATCCACAGAATATTTTTCTGTGGCAGCTGTCAGGCGTACATTTCGGTGTGTTTGTGCTGCACATGTTGCCGCCATTTTTTATCGCGGCGCTCTGTCTGTTACTGCTCACGCTGTTGGCATTTCCCGCCAAACGCATGCACATGGATGACAATCAGCCATTGCTGCTCCCGCGACGGCCCCTGCTGCTGGCATCCCTACTCTTATATATACCGTTCCTGGTGCTGGCGGATCTGCACCAGGTGGCAGCCGGGCTAACCCTGGTAACAGTGGTATTTCTCGTGGGATTCCCGCAGCTGTTGCGAAAGATCGATTGGCCGCTGCTATTGGTGTTCGTGCTTATGTTCATTGATCTTGACCTCTTGGCCCAGTACCCCGTGCTGGGATATCTGAATTTGACTCATGCCGGCGCCCTGTATCTTGCCGGTACCCTTGGTTCACAGATCATCAGCAATGTGCCTGCGGCCATCTTGCTCTCCAGGTATTCCAGCGATTGGGTCACCATCGCCTGGGCGGTGAATGTGGGAGGCTTTGGCTTTATCGTCGGTTCGCTCGCAAACATCATCGCCTTGCGCATTGGCCGGCAACCCGGCAGCTTCGCGGCTTTCCATGCCTGGTCGGTGCCGTTCTTTCTGGTGGTGGGCGCACTCACAGGCCTGTGGCTGGTGTTCAGGTGACGTTGCCCCCGGCGTCAGGCAAAATGCGGGCCATGAAACCGAAACTTACGCTGCATAGCGGTGATCCCGCTCCCAATGCCGCACCTGCACGCCGTTGCGTCAATTTGCCGGCACCCTTCGCCATGCGCTTGGGCGGCGTATTGCCGGAAGTCCAGATCGCCTATGAAACCTGGGGCCGGCTGGCAGCCGACAAACGCAATGTCGTGCTGCTGTTCACGGGATTGTCGCCGTCGGCACATGCGGCATCTTCGCCCGCGGATCCAACGCCCGGCTGGTGGGAGGAGATGCTCGGACCCGGCAAGCCGCTGGATACAGAACGTTTTTTCGTGGTGTGCGTAAATTCGCTCGGCAGCTGTTTCGGTTCCACCGGCCCGGCATCCGTGAACCCGGAAACCGGCCGGCCATATGCACTGCATTTTCCGACGCTGACGGTCGAGGATATCGCCGCCGCGGCGCGCGCCGCATTGCACGCGCTCGATATACCGCGCGTGCATGTGCTGGTGGGGGCATCCCTGGGGGGCATGAGTGCGCTCGCGTATGCCATTCTGTTTCCAGGGGAAGCCGACGTGCTAATCAGTCTATCGGCCGCCATTCATTCGGAACCCTTCTCGATCGCAGTGCGTTCCTTGCAGCGCGAACTGATCCGTAGCGACGGCGCCTGGCAGGGCGGCGATTACCCACCGGGCGACGGCCCACGCGAAGGCATGCGGCTGGCGCGCAAGCTTGGCATGGTGACCTACCGCTCGGCGACCGAGTGGCTGGAGCGCTTCGGCCGCGAGCGCGCCGATTGCGCGGGTCACGAACCCTTTGGGATTGAGTTCGAGGTGGAGTCCTATCTGGAATCGCGCGCCCGTTCCTTCATCGGCGACTTCGATGCCAATTCCTATTTGTATCTTTCGCGCGCCATGGACCTGTTTGATGCCGCCGAGCATGGCGGTACCGTGGAAAACGCTTTCCGGCATCTGAAGCTCGAGAAGGCTCTGATAGTAGGTGTGGAAACCGACATCCTGTTCCCATTGCACCAGCAGCAGCAGTTGGCGGACGCCATGCTGAAGGCGGGCGTGGCCACGCAGTATGTGCCGCTGCCCTCGAAGCAGGGGCATGATTCCTTCCTGGTTGATGTGGATCGGTTCCGTCCGACCGTTGGGGATTTTATCGCCGCCCTGTGAGGGTGGCGGCGCTGTCAGACTCACAGTTATGATTGGCGCTGGTAGTGCCTATCTCTTTTGAACCGCGGGGCTGGTAGCCGGAGTGTCGATCAGAAACGCGTGCGGATCCACCGGCGTACCGTTGAGGCTCACGGTCCAGTGCAGGTTTGGGCCGGTGGTACGGCCGGTGGCGCCGATGCTGCCGACGATCTGGTCCTGTTTAACTGGCTGTCCGCGCTTAACGTCAATTCTGTTCAAATGACAATATACGCTGTATAAACCCTGGCCCAGGCTGATGGTCAGCGTGTGACCGCAGAAATAATAATGACCCACGTCCACCACCGTCCCGGCCGCCGGCGCGCGTACCGGCGAGTCCACCGGCGCACCGATATCAATGCCGCTGTGAGGGCTGCGGGGTTCGCCGTTAAGGAAGCGGTGCAGGCCGAAGCCGCTGGTCTCGGGTCCCGCTGCCGGCCAGATGAAAGCCAGAGCGGGAGTGCGATCCGGCACCCAGGTATCGAGCAGTTTACGCAGATGCGCTTGCTCCCGCTCGATGCGATCAAGTTCCGCGGAGGTGGGATTCACCAATTGCGGGTTTTTGATGATTAGTTTCTGTTCCGGATAGCGCTTTGGCAGTACGCTGAATTTGATTTGCCGCGGCCGTTGTCCCGCCATGCGCACGGCTAATTCCTCAGTACCCGCGGCAGCGGCAAGCGGAATGCCGACGATGGCGTACCAATGACCCGCATGTTTTACCACCATGATGCGCCGCCCATCGAAATGCACCCGCGGGGAAGTTACTGTGGCCGGCAATTCAATCACCGCCACGCCTCCTGGTACCGGCTCGTTCCTTGGCAGTCCCGCCGCCGCCGCCGCGGCCATGGGTAACAATGCCGCCACCAGAAACGCCACGCTGCCTTTCATTTTCCGATCTCTTTGACTATGGATTCGATTTCGGCCGAGAGCCGGCCGTCGGCGAGTCGCGCATGAATTTTATGGCCGATGGAGGCGGAATCGATCGAGGCGATCACCGTGCCGCTGGCCGCATCCGTAAGGATGGCGTAACCCCGTTCAAGGGTTGCCAGCGGACTCACGGTATCCAGCCCGCGCACCGCCAGACCCAAGCGATTCTCCAGGCCTTTGAAATACTGGCGTGCAGCAAACGCCAGCCGCTGTGCCGCCGCCTGGCAACGGTTACGCAGCAGGGCGAGCCTGTGAGCAGGATTGTGCTGATACAGGCGTGCATGCAATCCGTTCAGGCGGGCCGCCTGCGATTGCTGCTGCGCTTGCAGTGATTGCAGCAAGCGTACCTCCAGTTCATCCACGCGCTGGGCACGTTCCCGCAGCAGCCGCGCGGGATGCAGTTGCTCGAGTCGTTCAGCACACCAGTCCAGCCGTTCGTGCAGACCGGAGAGTACAGTCACAAGTGTCTGCGTCAGCGTACGGCGGGTTTGTGCGAGCCTGCGCAGCCATTCGCCGCCGTCGGGGGTCACCAGTTCCGCTGCACCGCTGGGCGTGGGTGCACGCACGTCGGCGACAAAGTCGGCGATGGTGAAGTCAATCTCATGGCCGATGCCGCTGACAACCGGGATTTCACATTCATAGATCGCGCGCGCCACGATTTCCTCGTTGAAGGCCCACAGGTCCTCCAGCGAACCGCCGCCGCGGGCCACGATGAGCACATCGCATTCGGCGCGGGCACCGGCTATCCGGATCATGGCGGCAATTTTTTGCGCGGCGCCTTCGCCCTGTACCGGAACCGGATAGACAATCGTTCGCGCCAGCCCGTAGCGGCGGCGGATCACGCTCAGGATATCGCGCAGCGCCGCGCCGCTGGGTGAAGTCACCACGCCGATGCTGTGCGGCATGCTTGGCAATAATTTCTTGTGGGCGGCATCGAACCAGCCGGCTTTTGCAAGTTTCTGTTTGAGTTCCTCGAAGGCGCGCTGCAAGGCGCCGTGGCCGGCCTCCTCCAGGTGCTCGATGATGAGTTGGAAATCGCCGCGGGTTTCGTACAGGCTCACGCGCGCGCGTACCAGCACGTGCATGCCGTCGGCTGGTTTGAAACGCAGCACACCGGCACGGTTGCGGAACAAGGCGCAGCGCACCTGCGCGGAAGCATCCTTAAGGGAAAAATACAGATGCCCCGAGGCCGGACGCGACAGATTGGACAGTTCGCCCTCTACCCAGATGAGCGGGAAGCCGCCTTCCAGCAGGGTGCGCGCCTCATGGTTGAGTTGTGAAACCGAGAGCACCCGCCGCCCCGGGGGTTCCAGTACCAAGCTTTCCTGTGCTGATGTCATGCACCATGATAGCCGCGGCGCCGGGGCGGCGAAAGCGGCGGCTTGGTGGAATTCAGGGCGCTGCCGGGTTTACCCGGCGAGCATTAAACGTTTATAATTGCACGCTTTATCATTATCTGCCTGGGAGCCGTCATGCGCATCCTCCAGGAAGCTCTCACTTTCGACGACGTCCTGCTTGTGCCAGCCTACTCGGAGGTGTTGCCGCGGGATGTGGAGCTCAAGACCCGCCTCACCCGCCATATCAGCCTCAACATCCCATTGATTTCCGCCGCCATGGACTCGGTTACCGAGGCGCGGCTCGCTATCAGTATGGCTCAGGAAGGCGGTATCGGCATTATTCATAAGAACATGACACCGGAGGAACAGGCACGCCAGGTGCGCATGGTCAAGAAATTCGAGAGCGGCGTCATCAAGGATCCCATCACCGTCAGCCCTGATATGAGTGTCGGCGATGTGCTCAAACTCACCCGTGCACACAATATCTCAGGTGTACCGGTGGTGGAGGGCGAACGCCTAGTGGGCATCGTCACCAGCCGTGATCTGCGTTTCGAAACGCGCTACAACGAAATCATCGGCAGGATCATGACCGGTAAGGATCAGCTGGTGACCGTCAAAGAAGGCGCCGACAAGGAGGAGATTCTTGCCAAGTTGCACCAGAACCGTATCGAGAAAGTGCTGGTGGTGAACGATAAATACCAATTGCGCGGCATGATTACCGTCAAGGACATCCAGAAGGCCCGGGATTATCCCAATGCCAGCAAGGACGAGCACGGCCGTCTGCGGGTGGGGGCGGCGGTGGGGACGGGCGGCGATACCGAAGAACGTATCGCGGCACTGGTGGAAGCGGGCGTGGACGTGGTGGTGGTGGATACCTCCCATGGCCATAGCGTGGGTGTGTTGAACCGCGTTCGCCAGATAAAGAAGCGCTATAAAGATCTGGCCGTCATCGGCGGCAATATCGTGAGTGCCGAGGCCGCCAAGGCACTGGTGGAGGCGGGTGTCGATGGTGTAAAAGTGGGTATCGGTCCAGGTTCCATCTGTACCACGCGCATCGTCGCCGGCGTGGGTGTGCCGCAAATCACCGCGGTCGCTAACGTGGCCGAGGCGCTGGCCAAATCCGGTGTGCCGTTGATAGCCGACGGCGGTATCCGTTATTCAGGCGACGTGGCCAAAGCCATCGCGGCCGGCGCATATGCGGTGATGCTCGGCGGGTTGTTCGCCGGCACCGAGGAGGCGCCGGGCGACGTGGAGTTGTACCAAGGTCGCTCCTACAAATCCTATCGCGGTATGGGATCGCTGGGGGCCATGGCGCAAAAACAAGGTTCCGCCGATCGTTATTTCCAGGACCAGACGGAAGAAATTGAAAAGCTGGTGCCGGAGGGTATCGAGGGTCGCGTGCCCTATAAGGGCAGTTTGGTTGCCATCATCCATCAGCTCATGGGTGGTTTGCGCTCCAGCATGGGTTATACCGGTTGCCGCACGATTGACGAGATGCGCACCAAACCCCAGTTTGTGCGCATCACCGGCGCCGGCATGCGTGAGAGCCACGTGCATGATGTGAGCATCACCAAGGAAGCACCGAATTACAGTACCGAGTGATGCGGTCACTTCATTTGAGGCAAGGAGCGGGGAGTGAGGCGTAAACTAGATAAAAGCTTTTTCCATTTATTGTCTGTTCCCGGCATCTGCGCCGCAGAAAAAAACCGTAGCGAAACCCTTGCATGAAATCCGCCCGCACGCCGGACACCCCAATAGCTTCCAGCGTTTCCGAGCCCCGAGATATTCATGCGCAGCGCATCCTGATTATCGATTTCGGTTCCCAGTGGACGCAATTGATCGCACGCCGGGTGCGTGAAATCGGCGTGTTCTGCGAAATACGCTCGCCGGAAATAAGCACGCAGGCCATCCATGAATTCGCCCCACGCGGCGTGATTCTGTCCGGCGGACCGGAGTCGGTGGTGGGTCAGGCCACCCCCAAGACGCCACCCGCGGTTTTCGACCTGGGTGTGCCGGTGCTGGGCATCTGCTATGGCATGCAGGACATGGCCGCACAACTCGGCGGTAAGGTAGCCGGCGGTGCGCACCGGGAATTCGGGGTTGAGCCAATGACAGTGACCGCGGCATCCTCGCTGCTGGACGGCCTTGCTGACAACAAGGATACCCAGGACCGTGCGCTGCTGGAAGTGATGATGAACCATGGCGATTCGGTGATGGGGTTGCCGGCGGGGTTCATCTCGATTGGCGTATCGCAGGATATCTCCTGCGCGGCCATGGCGGATGAGGCACGGCGTTTCTATGGCGTGCAGTTCCACCCGGAGGTCACCCAGACACTTCAAGGCGGCAGAATACTCTCGCGTTTCGTGCTGGAGATCTGCGGTTGTACGGCCGTGTGGGATCCCGCCCGCATCATCGAAGATGCCATCCGCAGGGTGCATGAGCAGATCGGCCCCGGCAAGGTGCTGCTGGGACTGTCCGGCGGGGTGGATTCATCCGTAGTGGCGGCGCTCTTGCATCGCGCCATCGGCGACCAGCTGACCTGCGTATTTGTGGACACGGGACTGCTGCGCCTGCACGAAGGCGATCAGGTCATGGAGACTTTCGCGCGCCATATGGGCGTGCGGGTTCTGCGTGTGGACGCAGAGCAGCGGTTCATGAGAGCGCTCACCGGCATTACCGATCCTGAACAGAAACGCAAAACCATCGGCAAACTGTTCATTGAGGTATTTGAGGAGCAAGCCGCCAAACTAAAGGATGTACAGTGGTTGGCCCAGGGTACTATTTATCCCGACGTGATCGAGTCAGCCGCCGCCAGCAGCAAGGCGCATGTGATCAAGTCCCATCACAACGTGGGCGGCCTGCCGGCAACCATGAACCTCAAGCTGGTAGAGCCGCTCAGGGAACTCTTCAAGGACGAAGTGCGCAGGATCGGTGTCCAGTTGGGTCTGCCTGCAGAGATGGTACATCGCCATCCTTTCCCGGGGCCGGGCCTGGGGGTGCGCATCCTGGGAGAGGTCAAGAAGGAGTACGCGGACCTGCTGCGCAGTGCCGACTCCATATATATAGAGGAGTTGCGCAACTCCGGCCTGTATGAACAGGTCAGCCAGGCGTTTGCCGTGTTCCTGCCGGTGCGCTCCGTGGGGGTCATGGGCGACGGCCGCCGTTATGACTACGTGGTGGCCCTGCGCGCGGTGGAGACCGTGGATTTCATGTCGGCGCGCTGGGCACGCCTCCCCTATGAGTTCCTCGACCGGGTGTCCCGGCGCATCGTGAACGAAGTGGCCGGCATTTCACGGGTGGTGTATGACATCAGCGGCAAGCCGCCGGCCACCATCGAGTGGGAATAATGAAAGTAGTGCTGGTAAGGCGTGAGCATGGAAATGCTTGGTTCCCGCATAGAATTTTTCGTGTATGAATCCCCTGACCCCTGATCCCTCACTTCTCGTTCCTCACCTCTTTAACGAAGTTGATGAGCACTGGATGCAGGAAGCCTTAACGCTGGCCCGTAAGGCTGGAGCGGTCGGCGAGGTGCCGGTGGGGGCGGTGGTGGTCAAGCAAGGCGCCATCATCGGTCGCGGCTGGAACCACCCAATCGCCGCTCACGATCCTACCGCGCATGCGGAAATTATCGCAATCCGCGAGGCGGCGCGCACCCTGGAAAATTACCGGCTGACGGATACCACGCTCTATGTAACCCTGGAACCCTGCGCCATGTGCGCCGGAGCCATGGTACATGCCCGTGTCAGCCGCTTGGTGTTTGGCGCGCCAGATCCACGCGCCGGCGCGGCCGGCAGCCTATTCAACATCATCCAGACACCGGCCCTCAATCACCGTGTGGATCTCGCCGGAGGTGTTCTTGCGGAACAGTGCGGCGAACTTCTGAAGGGTTTCTTTTCTCAGCGACGCTAGGTCAGCTATGGCTGCCTGCGGGTGTGGGCTAAAATGATCAACTGAACCGGAGGGGTACCGAAGCGGGTGAAATAGGTGTTTTTTTCGGAATGCCCCCGGCATTCCGATCCGGCTGAACGCCGAGCCAGGGAAGGCGAGGCCGGTCAGCTTGCCATGGAGGGCACGTTGAGTATGAAGAGTTTTTGGGAGAGGTACCGAAGCGGTCACAACGGCACCGACTCGAAATCGGTTGGGGGCTAAACGCCCCACGTGGGTTCGAATCCCACCCTCTCCGCCATTTATTCCACTACACTTGATATAGTCTGTTCACCTGGAATTGAAGCATGGCCGCACGGCATATTTATAAAGTGATTTTCATGAACCAGGGCAAGATCTATGAGGTCTATGCCCGCAAGGTGAGCCAGGATGGTTTCTGGGGATTCATCGAGATCGAGCAGATGGTGTTCGGCGAGCGTTCCAGCGTGGTGC
>Ga0307374_10001614_pt1 | contig 41350 bp, 35 predicted proteins | sample OX3MG_FD_202532 | JGI IMG/M metagenome (GOLD analysis project Ga0307374, IMG submission 202532) | Soil microbial communities from Risofladan, Vaasa, Finland - OX-3 | ecosystem: Environmental > Terrestrial > Soil > Coastal area > Acid sulfate soil | place: Finland: Risofladan, Vaasa | collected...
CGCTCGGAGACGCGGGCGCAGGTGCTCGAGCTATACAAGCAACGAGAGTATCGGAATTACGGCCCGCAGACGACATGACATTTCTATCTTGCTTGGCGCTACAAAGGATTTTTCGCCACCCATCTCAGAAGATAGTGTCGACCAAGTCCTCTGCCATATTTTTGGCACAACTTCCCAGACCGGCCCTTTCTTTGAAGTGAAAATGGCATACCGCGCTGCTGGAACTTGCTTTGCAATCATCCCTTCCGGAACAGAGTCAGCAGACGTTACTTTCGCGCCAATTAGGAATGTATATTCGCCGTTTGCGTCCGATTCGTAATCGGTGTACACGGCGATGATGTTCGAATCGGCACGGTTCGGAATTTTCTCGATCACTTTTTCCGACATCACGTGCTGCCATTGTTTCGCGATAATACCTTTGCCAGACATCTCCAAGCATTGCTCGTTCAAGCGGTAATACCAACGAGCGTAAATGCATTTTACGAAACGGGCTTCGAATTCATTGCTGTGGATAAAAGAAAGAACAGAAGGAGTAGAAAAAAAGCAGTGAAGGGCATTGTTACGACTAATTCCGAGGTTACGGTCTTCTCTCGATTCCTTCGCGCACATACCGTTGAAGGAGAAATTCGATTGGCACATTCTCGTTCTTGGCACGCGCCTTCAGCCGCTCTTCGAGGTCAGGGGGCAACGCTACTTCCACCTTCGTTTCGGTGCGTTTCAAGTTTGGAAAAGCGTTTTTCTTCCGAATGGCTTCGGCCTTCGATAAATCGAAGTAATCCGTAGAATCATGCGTAGCCCAAAACTCGAATTCCTCCTCCTCCGACTTAAAATCGGGAAGTGGTTTAATGTACTTGTTCATAATCGGGCCTAAAAGTTTTAAGCATGTCATTGCGAGGAGAGCGAATCGACCGAAGGGAGATTCGTTCGACGAAGCAATCCCTCTATCGAAGCGAACAGATTGCTTCGTCGAATTGAACTCCCTTCGGTCGTTCAATTCTCCTCGCAATGACGGGTGAATCGAAATTGCTTTTTATAATTCTTCCTCCGCCCCCTCGCTCACCTTCAGCTTGCCGCCTTCGTAAAGCAGGTAGGACTTCATAAATTCGGTGATGTCGCCATCCATCACGGCATGGACATCGGTCTTCGCGACTTTCGTGCGGTGGTCCTTCACCATCGTATAGGGCTGGAAAACGTAGGAGCGAATTTGGGAACCCCACGAAATCTTTTTCTTCGAGCCTTCGATGGAGGCGAGGCGCGCTTCTTCATTCTCGCGCTCAATCGCGGCAATACGTGATTTCAGCATCTTCATCGCCCGCTCGCCATTTTGAAACTGGGAACGCTCCTCCTGACAGGCGGCGATGACCGTGTGCGGATTACCTTCGACATCCGTGTATTTATAGGTCAATCGAACGGCGGTCTCGACTTTGTTGACATTCTGCCCGCCCTTGCCGCCGGAACGAAACGTGTCGCGCTGCAACAACGCCGGATTGATCTCGATCTCCGTGTTATCCTCTTCGATCACGGGATAGGCATAGACGCTCGCGAAACTCGTGTGACGCCGAGCGTTTGCATCGTAGGGTGAAATGCGGACGAGGCGATGCACGCCATTTTCGGTCTTCAAATAACCGAACGCATTTTCACCTTCAATTTGGAGCGTGGCCGATTTTATACCGGCGCCCTCGCCGGCAAGTTCATCCAGCATACGGACTTTATAGCCTTGCCGTTCGCCCCAGCGGGTGTACATGCGTTCGAGCATTTCGGCCCAGTCGCAGGCTTCGGTGCCGCCCTGGCCGGCGTTGATGGTGAGGATCGCGTCCTTCTTATCATCCGGCTTGCCGAGCATGACGGCCACTTCCTGCGCCCTCAGATCTTCGACTAAATGCGAGAACTCCTCGCCGACCTGCGCGGCAAGCGAATCGTCTGCGCGTGCGAGTTCCACGAGTTCTTCGATGTCATCGACGCGGGCTTTCAGCTTCTGGAAATCATCGCGCTCTTTTTTGAGGCGCGAAAGTTCCTGCATGACCTTCTGGGCTTTTTGGGGATCGCCCCAAAATTGCGTATGGCCGGATTCCGATTCGAGCGTGTCGATCCGGCGCTCTTTAGGAGCTAAGTCAAAGAGAGTCGCCAAGTTCCGCGAGGCGTGCTCGAAGATCGGCGAGTTGCGTGGTGGTTATTTCGGTTATCATAATTTGCCGCGCCGTTAACCGCGGGAGGGGGGAGAAGATTCAATTAGGTGTATATCGCTTTCTTATGGAAGCCGTTTTTTTTTTTTTCTAATGCGAACTAACTCCTGAATGAGCGACGTTCCATCTTCCTATAAAGTGAGCATTCGTCTCACATCGCTTTGCAGTGAACTTAAAGTACATACGAGTCCTTGCAAAGCAAAAGCCCCGTCCTGGGGTGTTCTGTTTTTCTGTTGCGTCCGCGGCCTCGCGGGTCATCGAGGTGATTTAAAAAATTGATTTCGCCAAATGAGTTTCTAACCGTTTGGAGTGTGGAACGCAATAAGAACATCGGAACGCCCGAAAATCGAACTCTCCGCTCCCTCGCAACAGAGGGGCACATCCCGTTTGCTATTCCCTTAACTCAAAAATTTTTCGCGCGTGCGGGGCAGGGCTTCCAGCCTGCCATTTCCGCGCGCGCAAAAAAAGAGACGTGCTCGCATGGCGGCACGTCCCTTTACCAAAGCCACGCACGCGTGATTTCTCACGCGGGATCGCGTCTAACGTTCCGGCGTAGGAGCTTATGGTGTAAAGACCATAAGCTTCAAACGTCCGGAATAATTTCCTTAACTTAATTTATTTCGGTCATGAGACTACACTCTAAAAACTCGATTTGCTCCCGCGCCAAAACAGGCCCGGAGCATTCACGGCTGACGCTTCGGCGAGGCCATAACAACGCGGCGTGGAGGGCCGTTGGCATCATCTTGCCGGTGCTTGCGGCCATGCTGCTCATATCCGCCGCGCCGAAAACGGGGCGGGCACAAGCGGTGAATTCCGTCGTTTATGATGGCAATGCTCCATATTGCAGTGATGGTTGCTGCCAGGAGTTTACGATAACAATCGATACCAGCACGGATACAGTCGATATCGTGCTGGGAGCCTGGGCAGGCCCCGCTCCTGACTGCTTCGATGAAACTTGCTGGTCGGGACAGGGAACTGCTACAGAGACCTTCGACAAAGGTTGGGGAGCCGGGAATGGCAATTTCCGAATCGTTGCCAGCCATACCGATAGAATGTGGCTCGGTAACTCGGGAACTCCTAAATGGCCCGTTACTTTGACCGTCTACATCTGTGGCACTTATGATTGCCTCCAACATTATGATCGATGGAATTGGCTTACGGCTCAGGGATCTTCATGGGAAAGCGGTAATTTGCTGCCTCTCTATGAAGGAACCTGTCAAGCGACGCCAGCGTGTGGCACGGGGTGCAGCTACATTACAGTCGCGCCATGGGGAACGGATCCAGACTGCACAGGTTGTACCTGCGGAACCAAGGTCTGCTTCTATAATGCGGCAGGAACACAATCTCAGTTCATTCTCAAATGCGACCCGCCGCTTGATCCGTACAATACATGCGGGGTTGGAGGTTCATCACTCGCATGCAGTACCGCGCCATTCAATCCAAATCCGAATTATTGGGTAGTGACTAGTAGCCCGAGTGGGGCTGCTTTCGTGTCAAATTATGATGCCACTACAGGAGAAGTTACAATTTATGGCGGACCCATTAATAATGACATCCCCAACTGTGGCGAGATCTGCTTATACATTCCTCGTTGTGACAATGATCCGGGAACTTACGAGCATATTTCGTTAGTAAGTCCCACGAACCCTGGTACGTGCAGCAGCGATAATACATCCATTATCGTGGATTTGAAGAAGAGTGTGCAGGTGGCGGCGATGCCGAGTGACAGCGGCGGTCAGAACTACCCGAACCCGGTCGGTGCATCGAGCGGCTTCAAGACCACAATACCATTCACCACTTCGGCAGATGGAGTGGCTTCAATCCAGGTCGTCGATGCAACAGGCAAGGAAGTCCTGAGGGACAATGAGGAAGTTACGTACGCCGGTACGCACTTTTTCTACTTTACCGCAAATAAATTACCCGCGGGCACTTATTACTATACGATTGAATTCCCACAAGGAGTCGTGATCGCAAGTAAGACCATGCTCGTTGTAAAATAACTTCAACGGATACCGTGCGAGGAAAGTCCTCGCACGGTATTCGTTTTTCTTGACCATGAGACGGTTCATAGTACATTTCTTCTGCCTGGCAGCTTTAGGCGCCCTTGTGGCACCTGCGCTTGCGCAGGATTGGAAGCAAATTGGTAGTTTGCCAGGCGCGATAAGATGTGGCTTTTTCTTCGATACGCAGTCAGGATTTGTTGGGTGTGATACTTTATTTTCATTCGGTTCACCCCCTTGGATATTATCCGAGCTCCGGCCAGCTCTTTTTAAAACATCTGACGGCGGCAGCACGTGGACACCTATAATCTTGCCGACCAATTTGCAAAATGGGTTTGGTAGCATCACCATCACTTCTATTAGCATGCGTGACCGCAAGGATGGTTGGTTTTCCATCGGTTTGGGCTCTTCGCCATCGCTCGCGAATGGAATCTATAAAACAATCGATAGTGGCAATACGTGGTTGCCGGTTGATTCACCGCTATATAATTCCGTGAGGTCGAGCGGGAGCACTCTATATGTTAGCGACGGTGGTATTGCCTTGATGAATGATAGCGTTTGCATGACTACCGGTGCTATAATTAGCAAGCCCCCGAATCCAGGCAGTCTCATAAGGTTCACCTATGTAACGACAGATGCCGGTAATTCATGGTCTCAAACTCCGCTCGTAGCGGAAGCATGGGGAGCTTATGCCCAAAGATCGAGCGGGATTTTTTTTGTCTATCCCGAAGGCTATCCAGTCACGATTGGCAATGTAACAATCGATTCAAACCAACTTTGGTATTCCCTCGATACCGGCCGCACCTGGCGGCCGGGAGGAGAAATACTTCCATTCGCTCAGTGGCTCACCGTTTCAGGAGATATAGAAGGAGACGCCAACGCAATATATGTTCAAAGCATCAAACATGGCATGTTCCGGTCAATGGACCGAGGTCAAACATGGAAATCGGTAGGCGGTCCATCGAATCAGCCTGACACACGCTTTTGCGTAATACCTTCCTGCAACGGAGGAACGGTGATTGCTTTCGATACCGCGGGCGGAGTTTGGTTAACGACGGATGGTGGCGATGGCAAACTTGCGGAACCCTGGAGCGAGGCAATCTCCATGTCCGCAGTTCCCACAGTGAAAGCCTGCGAAGCATCGAGAGCATTGACGAAGGTTTTCAGCAATGCCTGCCCGAACGGATTCACGCTTACGAGCGCGAAACTGGAAGGTGATACGATTCATTTCTCTCTCGATTCAGTGCCGCCCATGCCACTAAGTTTCGGTGGCGGCGCGAGCGATTCGTTTTACGTTCGGTTTATCCCGAACAAAGTGGCTGGCTCGTTCAGTACGAAGCTTCATATCACAGGCATGATAAATCAGCTCGATACCTCGCTGGCGTTCGACACGGTAATCAATATCCAAGCAACGGCAACGCCGATTCCACCGCAACTCGCCTCGGCAGACTCCACTATTAATTTTGGCGCTCTCACGAAATGCACAGGGGTTGCGGAGCGGGATACCTCTGTTCTCTTTACGAACACGGGCTGCGCGCCGGATACGATTACAAGTCTTGTACTCACCGGCGCGGGATTTAGCGGAGCGAATGATTCGCTGCCGATTATCGTGCCGCCGGGAGATTCCGTAACGTTCGAATATCATTTCGTTCCGCCGGATTCGGGCGCGTTTTCGGGAATTGTGAAGCTGCATGTTACTTCGATGGGCCTTACGGAAGACCCGGAGATTGCGCTCACTGGTCGCGGCATTCAGGGCATGGGGGCGCTGGATGTGCGCAGCACGTCCCTACAGGCTGGGAGCTTTTCTTTCTGCGCGGGGGATACGACGCTCACCGATACGCTTCGCAACACGGGCTGCGATACGCTGGTTATTTCGAATATTCGTTTCGGCGGAGATTCCGCGTTTACGCTTCTTTCGCAGCCGGATTCGCTGTTGCTTCCGGGCGCGTCGGGAGTATTCCAGCTCTATTTCTCGCCGCGCGTGAAAGGCGCACACTCGGCCACGCTCACGTTCCATTCGCGGAATATCGTGAACGATCCTGGCTTTGATACCACACTTTCTCTTTCCGGCATTGGCTTGCCCGGCACCACCGCGCTTTCCGCCGACACCACCGCGCGCGATTTCGGAGCACTCTTCGAATGCGAGGAGCGAGATACGACGATCTGGCTCAGTAATCCGGGCTGCGATACGCTAAGAGTCGATAGCGCGTTGTTTTCGACTGGGACTTATGGGATTTATAGGATGGATACGACATTCCCGATTTTCATAGCTGGGAATGATTCCGTAGCTGTGAGAGTCCACCTAACGTCCACTGCATCCACGATGAATGGCGCAGTAACCTTTTATAGCAATGCGAACACCGGGCTGGGCACGGGGACCGTGCCGCTACGGGCCGCCGCCATTCCTCCGGCGCAACTAAAGCTAACGCTTTCGCCAGCGCAATCGGGGAAGGATGGTCAGGTGGTAACCTTTTATCTTATTCTTTCCGGCGATACGGGTGCGGCGGCGAAGGAGTTGCAATCTATTACGTTCGATCTCACGCATAATGACGATCTTTTGAGTTATCTGAATGCGAGCGGCCTCACCGAGACCGGGAAAAGCGCGGGGACCGCGCCACTACATTTTAGTGCGTCGCCCATCCCGGTGAGCGATACCATCGGCGCAATCGCGTTCCGGGTGTATCTTACCGATTCGAGCACGACGCCGCTTACGCTTTCGAATATTTCGCTTTCGACTCCCGGCTTCGAACCGGATTGCATTGCTTCCATTGACGATTCGGCTTCGGGATTTACTTATCTTTATCAATGCGGCGAGCATCTCCTTCAGGATGCGATGCTGGGCGTACCGTTTACGATCGAGAGTATCATTCCCAATCCCGCAACCGCTACGCTGAGGGTAAAGGGTAGAGGGCAGGGGGTAAAGGTGGAACTGGATGACGCTTTAGGCCGAAGCGTCCTGCCGGCTGCGAATTCCTTTACTCTTTACCCTCTACCCTTTACTCTGAATGTGAGCGGGCTTCCATCGGGGACATATTTCCTTCGGTTTTCGCAAAACGGGTATGTCCAAACCCGGCAGGTTTCCATCGAGCATTAATCCCGACTGAGATTCATGGGATTTTTAGTTTGATTTTTGGGGATGATTGTATTGGATGGAAATCTACCTCGGGCAATCAAAAAAAATCTCAAGCATCTCAGTCGATTTTTCGGAATTTCTGGAACGCGGTTCATTAAATGAAAATTAAACGTATCTCTCTCAATAAGCACTCATTTGCTTAGGGGCATTGGCCAAAACTAGCGCATTTAGCCCATGAGAAAGAATTTCGAAATCATTTTGGGCGCAACATGCTTTGAATACCTCCGTCTAATTCATTCATGGTTAAAACTATCGTTCTATCACTCCTTCTCACGGCCGGTATTAGCAGGCTTAGCCAGGCGCAGCTTGCTCCGCCGAAGGATGGGCAGGCGCTCGATGCCATCGTCGCCGTGGTGGGGAACCACCCGATTTTTAAATCGTCCATCGATGCCCAGGTGGAAATGATCCTTATGCAGCGCGGGTCGGCGAACATGAGTCCCGATAGCCTGAAAGCGATACGCAATCAAATTTTGCAAACCGAAATCGATCAGAAGCTTTTGCTCGCCCAGGCGGACGCGGATTCGGTGACCGTGAGCGAACAGGAAGTGGACGACCAGCTCGATCAGATCATCAAGAATTACGTGGCGCGGTTCGGCAGCGAGGCAGCGGTCGAACAAGCGTTTGGAAAGACGATCGCCGAGCTGAAGGCTTCACCCGATCTACGGGAGCGTACGCGGGAGAATTTGATCGTGGAGCGGGAGCGCTATAAAGTAGTTCCACCGGTCACGAGCGTATCTCGGCAGGATGTCGAGGAATTTTACCGGCTCTACAAAGACTCCCTGCCGCCCATCGGCGAGGAAGCCGAGCTTGCGACGATTGTAAAGCTGGTGAAACCCCATGCGGACCAAAAAGAACATGCACGGAAGACGGCGGAAGCGATCCTCGATTCACTTCAGCATGGTGCCGATTTTGCTCTGATGGCGAAACGGTATTCGCAGGATGAGACGGCGTCCGCCGGCGGCGATCTTGGTGGGTTTTATCCACGCGGCACGTTTCTACCGGCGTTCGAAGAAGCGGCATTTAAACTAAAGCCCGGAGAAATTTCCGGGGTGGTTGAAACTTCGCAGGGTTTTCATATCATTAAGCTCTTGGAACGGCGTGGCGAGGACATCCATGTGGCGCAAATCCTCATCAAGCCGACCGTCAATGCCATGGACGAAGCCGTTGTTCGGGATTCCTTGCTGATGCTCCGCGATAGCGCGCTGCATGGGGAGGATTTCGCGAAGCTTGCCGAGGAGCATTCGGATGACCCGGAGACGCGGCCGTTCGGCGGCTCCTTAGGTAAGATACCGCTCGATAATTTGGGTCCGGAGCAGCGCGGAGTGATCGATTCCCTGAATACCGGTGAAATTTCGCAGCCGATTCATATTGCGTATTCTGAAAATCGAACGGGTTTTCAAATTGTAAAACTTGTTCATAAGATACCAGCTCATAAGGTTTCGCTCGATCAGGACTATCACGAACTCGAAGCCGCTGCGCTTCAATGGAAGCAATCTCAGGACCTCCAGCGCTGGCTTGCAACGGCGAGGCGTTCGATCTATGTTGACGTTCACGATCTCTCTTCCTATTATTGATTCTCGATGTATTTTCTCTGGTAATCATGTCATTCGGAGTGTAGCAATTCGCAGCGAAGCGAAGAATTGCGAAACGAAGGACCGCGGCAAACTTCCCGCGATCCTTCGCTACGTTCTTCCTCCCTTCGGTCGGAAGAACTCCACTCAGGATGATGTACTTCAAAGATTTTTTCCATTGGATTAAATATCACGAAAGATTTCTTAAATTCCGATTCCACGAAAGCATGAATATTGGTACGATTCCGGCGACCTATGAAATTCCTTTTACGGAATACGATCTCGATAATGGATTGCATGTGATCCTGTCACCCAGTCACAATGTTCCGCTCGTGGTGACGAACCTGTGGTATCATGTCGGCGCGAAGGACGACCCTCCGGCGCGCACGGGCTTCGCGCATTTGTTCGAGCACATGATGTTCCAGGGATCGCGGAATGTGGGGAAGGCGGAGCACCTGAAGTATGTTCAGCGGGCCGGCGGGAACCTGAATGCTTCGACCAATCTCGATCGCACGAATTATTTTCAAACGCTTCCCGCCTCGCAATTGGAACTTGCGCTGTGGCTCGAAAGCGACCGCATGCTTTCGCTGAATGTGACGAGCGAGAATTTCGAGAATCAGCGGCAGGTTGTCAAGGAAGAACGCCGGCAGAATTACGACAATCGGCCGTATGGCACGGTGTGGGAAAATATCGTAAGACGTTTGTGGCCCGCCGGCACCTATCATACTACGACGATCGGCTCCATGGATGATCTGGATCAGGCGAGTATCGAGGATGTCCTCCAGTTTCACCAGGAGTATTACAAGCCGAATAACTGCTCGCTCGCGCTGGTCGGAGATTTCGAGGAAGTTCAGGCGCGCCGCCTTATCGAGCAGTATTTTGCGCCGATTCCGAGGCAAGCTCCGGTGAACCGGACTCGATACGAGGTTTTTCCTGTTACGGCTCCCGTGCATTTCACCATGGAGGATAGCGTGAAACTTCCGGGAATTTCCATTGCCTTTCAGGGCGGCGAAGGATACGGGCGGGAAGGATTTGCCAGGGAATTAATCGCATTCTGCCTCGATAATGCCCGCAGCAGCCGCATGTATCGGGAGCTTGTCTATCGGCGGAAACTGGCGCGAGAGGTGGACGCCATGACTTCCCGGCTCGAAAAGGGGTCCGCCCTTATGTTTGAATGCAAGCTCCATCCCACGAGTTCGATGGAAGAAGCGGAGGAAGCGATGTGGGGCGAAATCGAGAAGCTGCGGGCCGAGCCAATGAGCGAGCAGGAACTGACGAAATTAAAGAATCGTGCGGAGATGTGGGTGCTTTCCTCTCGCATCCCCCTGGGCTCCCGCGCCGACCAGTTGCAATGCTGGTGGTGCTTCAGGCACGACACGAGCCATCTCAATCGTAATCCGGAAATGTATCGGTCCATCACGGCCGAGGAGATTCACCAGGTCGCAAATAAATATTTGGATCGCGAACGCTCCGTGGTTTGTCATGTGCTGCCTAAATGAGAACGATAGCTTTGGAACTTCCTACCTTTTCAAAAAACGGCATGTCATCCGGCCATATTTCGTTCGAGGAATTTCGCCTGGAGAACGGGCTGCGCGTTATCCTTCATGAGGATCACACGTCCGCGGTCGTGTGTCTCGACATCGCGTATCATGTCGGTAGCAAGAATGAGGACTTATCGCGACGGGGATTTGCGCATTTGTTCGAGCACTTGCTCTTCGATGGTTCCGCGCATGTGCCGCGCGGTAAATTCGATGAGTATATCACTCAGGCGGGCGGCCACGATAATGCCTATACGACCGAAGATAAGACGAATTACTACGAGGTGCTGCCCGCGCATCAGTTAGAACTTGCACTTTGGCTCGAAAGCGACCGAATGCTCGAATTCGCCGCCACGGAGATCGGCCTCGCTACGCAGAAACAAGTGGTAAAGGAAGAAAAGCGCGAACGATACGATAATACTCCGTACGGCTCCCTCAGCATTCGAATGAATCGGCTGGCTTATACGCAGTATCCCTACTGGTGGGCCGTCATAGGCGATATGGAGACGATCGACGCCGCGACGCTCACGGATGTCCGCACTTTTTTCGAGAGGTTTTATGTGCCGGAAAATGCGGTGCTGGTGCTGGCCGGGGATTTCGACCGCGAGCAGGCCGGCGAGGGCATCCGTCGTTATTTTGGATCGATTCCGAATGTGGTTCCACCCATCGTTCAGCCGCCCTTCGACGATCCCGATCTTTCAGAAGAGCGCCGGGTGATCGTGGATTCGGAACCCGTTCCGCTTCCCGCCGTTTTTTATGCGTACCGCGTGCCGCCGGAAGGCTCGCGCGAACATCTGGCGCTGGACTTACTCACTGATATTCTTTCGAGTGGCGAGAGTAGCCGGCTCTACCGGAAATTAGTCTATGAATTGCAGATCGCTTCCGAGACCGCCTCGTATGTCGATGGCCGCGAAATGCCGGGATTGCTGTATCTCTATGCGATTCATAGGGAACCGCATGGGGCGATCGGCGAATTGGAAGCGGCGTTACAGGAGGCTGTTTCCGAGGTGGTGCTCCATGAAGTGAGTGAAACGGAACTGCAAAAGGCGAAAAATAAAGTGGAAGCCAGGACGGTCGCGAGCCGTGTGACCGTTCAGGGCAGGGCAGACCAACTCGCTCATGCCGCGCTTTTTTATGAAGACGCTAACCGCGTCAATTCTCTGTTAGATGAATATGGCAGTATAACACTCGAAGAAGTGCGCCATGCAGCGGGACGCTACCTGAAAACATCGAATCGCTGTTCGGTATTGTATTTAACCGGCGAGAGTATTCCAGAATAAATAATTATGAATGATAACGCATCCCCATTAGACCGCTCCATGCCTCCGAAACCGGGGCCGCTTACGAAGGTATCGTTTCCTAAATTCGAGGAGGGAACGCTTTCGAACGGTCTTGAAGTATGGACCGTGCAGAACCACGAGCAACCTATCGTTTCGCTCTCGCTTTACGTTCGCGCCGGCTCCTCGCTCGATCCGCGGCACCGCGAAGGCCTTGCCGCTTCGGTTGCCGATTTGCTTACGAAGGGGACGGCGCGCCGTTCCGCGACGGAAATTGCGGAAGCCATCGACTTTATCGGCGGATCATTAAATGCTTCCGCAGGATGGGACGCGCTTACGGTCAACATTAGCGTTCTTACGAAGTATCTCGATGTAGCGATCGACCTGCTCTCCGATATTATTCAGCACTCGACGTTTCCCGATGAAGAAGTCGAGCGGATGCGCTTGCAGCGCCTTGCCGGAATCCGTCAGGCGAAGGCCGACGCCGGCTTCCTGGCCGATATGGTTTTTTCAAAGCTCGTCTTCGCCGGCCATCCCTATGGGCAGCAGCCGATTGGCACGGAGCATTCCATTCTCGAAATGAAGCGAGAGGATATTCTCCAGTTTGCGCGGCAATACCTTACGCCTTCGAATTCGTTTCTCACGGCGGCGGGAGACATCGTTCCGGATGAGTTCCGAAAGCTGTTGGAAACGGCAACCGCTTCCTGGTCGGGTCCGGCCCGAGAAATAGTGATGAGCTATGGCGATGCGAGCATGAGCGCTCATACCCAGGTCGGGCTTATCAACCGGGAAGGCGCGGTGCAATCGGCGCTTCGCGTGGGTCACCTTGGGATTCGCCGGAATACGCCCGATTTCCTCGCGCTTTCGGCATTGAACATGCTGCTCGGAGGGTATTTCAATTCACGTATCAATCTCAATCTTCGCGAGGTGCATGGCTATACTTACGGCGCTCGCAGCTTTTTCGATACCCGCATGGCGGCGGGACCATTTGCGGTTTCCACCGAAGTTCGCACCGAAGTGACCGTCCGTGCCGTCGAGGAAATCGTGAGCGAAATTTCCCGAGCGACCCAACTGCCGGTAGAGGAAGACGAACTTCGTATGGTGAAGGACTATATGATCGGCAGCTTTCCGCTCCAGATCGAAACGCCGCAGCAAGTGGCCGGCCGTGTGGCAACCATCGTGCTCTATGGCCTCGAACGAAATTACTGGGATACCTACCGCGAGAAACTTTCGGCGCTCACCTCCGTCGAACTTTACAGGGTCGCGCGGGAGTATCTTCACCCCTCCGAATTAACGATTACCGCAAGCGGGAACGTCCAGGCGATCGAAGCCGGAATGGCGGAATTTGGCGAGGTAAAGGTATTCGACGACGAAGGGTCGCTGGTGGAAACGCCGGTTTTTATATAAGTGGCAATTTAATTCGTCAGGTAAATTATATTTGGCGGCAAATGGATATTAATGGCTAACATATCGACAGGAACTACTCCCCGCGCAACTTCGGCGAGCACGCCCGCCACCAATGGCAGGGAACTAGAAGCTGCGTCCGATCTCGTCCAAAAATTTCGGGCGCTGAAGCAGGAGGTCGCTAAGGTCATCATCGGGCAGGAGGCGGTGATCGATCAACTGATGATCGCGCTCCTGGCTCGCGGGCATTGCCTGCTTGTCGGCGTGCCGGGGTTGGCGAAAACGCTGCTCATTCGTACGATCAGCGATGTATTGCATCTTTCGTTCAGCCGCATTCAATTTACACCGGACCTGATGCCCACCGATATTACGGGGACGGAAATTCTCGAGCAAAACGTTTCGACTGGCGGGAAGGAATTTCGGTTTATTCGCGGACCCGTTTTTGCGAACATCATTCTTGCCGATGAAATAAACCGTACTCCTCCCAAAACGCAGGCCGCGCTCCTGGAAGCCATGCAGGAGCATCGCGTGACCGCCGCAAATACGACTTATACGCTCTCCGAGCCGTTCTTCGTGCTGGCTACGCAAAACCCAATCGAGCAGGAGGGAACGTATCCGCTTCCCGAGGCGCAGCTCGACCGCTTCATGTTTAATCTCTGGCTCGATTATCCCTCCGAGCAAGAGGAAATAGAGATCGTGCGAACGACCACGAGCGATTATGCGGCCGCGCTCTCGAAAGTGATGGACGCCAAAGAGATCATCGCATTTCAGGATTTAGTTCGCACCGTGCCCGTGGCGGAGAATGTGATTTCCTATGCCGTCCGCCTCGCCGGCAGGACGCGCCCGAAGCGGCCGGGAACGCCCGATTTTATTTCGAAGTACGTCAGCTATGGTGCCGGGCCGCGCGCCTCGCAATACCTTGTGCTCGGCGCGAAAGTGCGTTCGGTCCTGAATGGACGCTATACACCTTCGATCGAGGACGTTCGCACGCTGGCCCTTCCAGTGCTTCGTCACCGCATCATCACGAACTTCAACGCGGAGGCGGAGGGGCTTTCCAGCGTGGAGATGATCGAACGGCTTATCGCGGAGTAAATGTCCTATCGACATTCGTATCCTTTATGATTGTTAAACGGAGCCCTATTTCTCTGACCTATGGGACTCATAGGACGTATGGGTTTTTTCTGATACTGATTCTCTACTTTTGTTCCAATAGCGCATCTGCTCAAACCAAATTCTGGATTGAATTCCGCGATAAGGGCATTACGGCGAACGATTTTATTCGGGGGAACCCGATCTTCGAGGCAACCCGTAAATCTCTTTCGAAAGAATGTCTGCTGCGCCGCGCCTTGGCGCTCAATGAGAATCCGCTGGCTACCATTAGTATCGAGGATGCACCGGTGTGTCCGCGGTATCTCGATTCGCTTCGGGCGCTTGGCATTATTCCTATTATTCGCGTAAAATGGGAGAATGCAGTTAGTGCCTGGCTGACGCATTCGCAAATGCGTTCTCTTAAGAGGCTGAAATTTATCCGGCGGATCTGTCCGATAGGTCATGTAAATACGCTCTCCATCGAACCCACCACCCTTGTTCACGGGGCATCCATGGATCGGCGGCTTTCCATGCCTATGCCACTTTCGGATTCCGCCTGTGGATACGATCCCATCATTTACGAATATGGCGGTTCCCAATCTCAACTCGACCGCATTAATGTCTGGCCTCTTCATGCGATGGGCTTCGATGGATCGGGCGTGAGGCTGGGGCTGCTCGATGTGGGATGTGACCTGTCGGTTTCTTCACTCGACAGCACAAATGTATTGTTTCAATACGATTACGTATTTCAGGATTCGAACGTCGCAAATCCGCAGGACGAGCATGGCACCGAAACGCTCTCGACTGCCGCAGGATACCTTCCCGATACGCTCATCGGCCCGGCATATCATTGCTCCGTGATGCTCGCGCATACCGAAGATACCCGCAGTGAGCGGAATATCGAGGAAGATAATTATGCCGCAGCGCTGGAAGACATGGAAGCGCGAGGAGTGGAAATTACTTCGAGTTCCCTTGGATATTTCACCTTCGATTCCGGACAGCAAAGCTACACGTATGCGGATATGAACGGGCATACCGCCATTTGCACGCGAGCGGTCGAACGTGCGGCAAAGCTTGGAGTGCTCGTCGTTACCGCGATGGGAAATAACGGGACAGACTCTGTTTATTCCCATGAACAAGCGCCGGCCGACGCCGATAGCATCCTCGCGTGCGGGGCGCTCGATGTAAATGATTCGATCGCCAATTTTTCTTCGCGCGGTCCGACTTATGATGGGCGCATCAAGCCCGACATTTGCGCTCCGGGGGTAAATTGCTGGGCGCAAAATAGCGACGGAACCTTTACCGGCGCCGCCGACGGTACCAGTTTTGCTACGCCCCTCATTTCCGGAGCATGCTGCCTTATTAAGCAAGCGCATCCCGAGGCAACGGCGCAACAAATTAGAGATGCGGTGATGGTAACTGGAAATAACGCCGCACGCCCCGATACCGCGTATGGATGGGGAGAGTTGAATGCGTATGCCGCCGCGTTGGAACTCGGGACAGTTATGAATCTCAAGAATCTCTGGACCGATACCGCGATCCATTTTTGTGCTGGAATCGCTTCGCGATATGGAATTCAGAGCGTGGCGCTGAATTATTTTGGAGATAGCGATATCAATCCACAATTTGCGTCATTTACGCTCGCCGCCGATTCGCTCATTTACGATTGTACGATTCCTTTCGCGGAAACTGGAGTCCATCTCTATTATCGTATCGCGGCGATGGATGGCTCTAGTGCTACGACGTTTCTTCCGCGCTCCGGATGGAACGTTCTTTTTGTTCCGCAAGCCGGCGTCCGGCAATTAACAGCCCCTTCTTTGCAGCTTACAACTTTTCCAAATCCTTGCTCCTCAGAGTTCCAGTTAAATGCTGGTGAGCCAGGCCATTGGTTTTTGTTTGATATACTGGGCCGCGTTGTATTATCGGGAAAAAGCGAATCTGAAGTCACATCTCCTGTTAATGTCTCATCGCTTGCCAGGGGAGTCTATCAGATTGAATTTATTTCACCGAACGGCAGCACGCAAACCGTCCCCGTCATCGTTGCTCATTAGCGGAAGATTATCGCGATGACTTTTCTTAATCCATTTTTTCTCTTTGGTCTTGCAGCGGCGAGTTTGCCGGTGCTATTTCACTTATTCGCGCGCCGGAAATCTCGGCGGGTGGAATTCAGCTCGCTTCGGTTTCTTCGGAAGCTGGAGAAAACCTCGATGCGCTCCGTCAAGATTCGGCAAATTTTGCTCCTCATCGTTCGGACGCTTCTCATCACCGCGCTGGTGCTTGCCTTCGCGCGGCCGGCGCTCAAAGGCTATCTCGGCAATTTCTTTGGATCGTCGCACGCGAATACGTCGATGGTCTTCCTCATTGATAATTCTGCCAGTATGTCCCGCTCCGACGATCGCGGGGAGTTATTGAAGCAAGCGAAAGACGCGGCTACGACTATTGCCGGAGTAATTTCGGATGGCGATGATGCGACGATCATTCCGCTTGCCTCTATTGCGCGCGGCGTGCCCTATCATCCGATGCGCACGAAGCGCGAAGTGCTCGCCGCGATGAACGATGTCCATCTCGCCGACCGCCCCGCCTCGCTTTCCGATGGCCTTCGCATGGCAAGCAGCATTCTTTCGAGTTCGCTCAATGTCAATAAGGAAGTCTATCTTTTTTCAGATGACCAGGCTCGAAATCTTCGCGATGCGTCCGGCGGTAGGGCTGCCGCAACCGATTCGAATCACTTGACCAAACTCTTCGATGCCTCGACGCGCCTTTTTACGATGACGCTGGGCAATGGCGAGCATCTCGCGGGGCGCAATCTTTCACTCGATTCGCTCCGGCCAATCACCACGGTTTTCGAACCAGGACGACCGATTCAATTCGAAGCATGGGTGCGGAACACTACCTCGGAACCCGCGCAAAATATCGTGATCTCGCTTTTTTACAACGGCGAGCGCGTCGCACAACAGACGATCGCTTCCATTGCTGGCGGGGAATCGCAGCATCTCACGCTCGAAGGCCCTGCGCGCGGTTCGGGCATCATAAAAGTTCGCGCGGAGCTTGAGCCGGATGCACTTCCATTCGATAATACCCGCTTTGCCGTCATCACGGTTCCGCTCTCGCGGCGCATCGGAATCTTTATGGACGATCCCTCGAACGCTGCCTTCATCAAGCTTGCGCTCGAACAAACGCTCTCGGAGGCGCCGGGAACCATGCCATTTGTGACCGAAGTAAAACCGCTGGACGAATTGCGAAGCCTTTCTGCCAACACTGGAAACTATGATGGCGTCATTGTCGAGTTGGGACCAAAGGCGCTCGAGGCAAACGATCTTGCGGGACTGAAAAGCTATGTCGCATCCGGTCACGGAGCAGCGTTATTCCTTATGCCGGAGATCGATATTCCCTCGATAAATTCCGATCTTGCCACACTCGCGCTTCCGCAAATCACAAGAAAGGAGGGAATGCCAAACGATGCAACGCATTACCTGAGCTTCGCAGCGATTGAATATGCCGACCCATTCTTTTCCGGAATGTTCGAATCCGCGCCGAACAGCGCTTCGATTCTGCAAAGTATTGCATCACCGAAAATTTTCGAATCTTACGACCTTGCCGCGAATGCCGGACTTCCTCTCATCAAGCTTTCGAATGGCTCGCCATTCCTGGTCGAATCGAAGCTGGCGAAAGGCGATATTCTTCTTTATGGAATTCCACCAACACTTGCTTATAGCGATTTTCCTCGCAAGAGTATTTTTCTTCCGCTCATTCGAAGGACAGCGGCTTATGCAAGTTCCATCCATTCGTCGCTCGATGAGAACCAACCGAATGCGTTTGTAACGACCGAGCCGTTCCAGGTGCCGCTGCCCGCGCTGGCGGGGACGCAGGCAGGCGCGACCGTCCTCGTTCAGGCGCCGGACGGGACGAGTGCCATGACGAGAGTTAGTTTAGCTTCTGATGGAACTCCCGAACTCCAAATGGATGAGGCGCGCGTGGCTGGGAATTACACGGTCTTCCGTGATGCCGAAGCCCGCGATCCCATCGCGGCGTTTGCAGTGAATATCCAGAGCGATGAATCCGATCTTCGCGCCTCCAGCCCAAGCCAAATGAAAGCATACTTCGCGGCGCGAATGGCGAATCCAAAGGCCGCCATCATTCGGCTCGAGCCGGGTGACCGGCAGCTTGTGAAAACGGTCGAGCAATCGAGATACGGCGTCGAGCTTTGGCAATCTTTTCTGTGGGCAGCGATTATTCTCGCGCTCATCGAACTCATCCTTGCGCGAGAAGCACGAAGCGTGGGAAAAATGGAAGCAGCACCCGCCAATTAAACCTTTTCCATTATGATGCGTCCGATTACCTACATCATATTCGGGGTAAGTATGGTCTTCCCGCAAAGGACCCGCGTTCGGAAACGGAGCGGGTTCTTTTTTTGCTAATAGCTCGTGATAGCTAATGGTCACACCTCGGAAAATCCTTTCGGCTTCGATATTTGCCATTCTGGCGTTTGGAGCAGCACATTTGCTTCCCGCGCAAACGGTTGTTTCCATGGACCAATCGTCGCCGGATGCAGGAATCGGCGTTCCACGATATACCGGGCCGGAGCCGGCGCGCTTCCGTGCAATCTTTGGCTTTGGCGGCAATGCCGGACTTGGCGGGCTGGTGCCCGCGGCGTATGTGGGGGATGTGAGCTATCAAACAGGATTGAGCCTCCTCGAAGCGGGGGTTATCACAAGCAGCAGCGTCACATGGCCGCTTCCACGCCGAGACTATTTGGAATTCGACCTGCTCTATGGAATTGCCTTGGACCAACTATTGCCGCGTTACGAACGGCCTTCGGACGATTTTCACGCCGCGCTCTCCGTAGGTATTAGCCTAAACACCTATCAGACCCGCTGGCGAATTCACCGCGGATTTGGTCCTGATTCATCATTCTTTTTGCTACCACCGAACACCTTTGAATATAGCTTAGGTCTGCCGATACAATTTCAGGCGATCTACGAACCGCTGAGTCTTTTCGGCATTGGCGTCGGAATCGGCGGCTTGCTCTTTTGCAATATCAGCGGATTTACCCCAAGCTATGGCGGAGCGATCGTAGTTGAAGCGAGCTACTAATTCTCGCGATGGGCTTAAACATCAGCATGCCCATCACGAGAATCGCGCGAATCATCGTCTAGAATTCCACGACGCGGATGGCGACTAAGATATTGTTATCAATGTCTTTTTGATGATCGTTAAGATCGCGTGGATCGAATAGGTTGCCGCCAAGATGGAAGACAATTCGTGGATCGAGTTCGAAAAGCAGATTTGCCGTGGTATTAGAATTCAAAACGATGTTATTCAGGTCGTTATCCCCTTTATCCTTGAATCGGAGCGTGATGTTTTCGGAGCGAATGGAGGTAACGGAAAATGAAGTCCTCACCCCGGCTTTTACCGTGTAGCCATAGATCCATACGCTATAGGTTTGCCCGCCATTTTGGAGCATGGGATACTGATTCAATATGGTAGCATCGGCTCCTTTGCCTGGCTTGTGGAATTCGAATTTTATGCGGTCATACGTACCGGCGGGAATCGTGGCGCTGGTCACTATGTGCGTCCCGCTCGAATCGAATACGATAACGAACGGGCCGGTTTTAATTTCCTGATCGTGCGCATCCGAGTTCGTATCCTCCACGTCGGAATGGAGCTTGACGTCGCTCACGAAGACAATCGCATTGGTAATAACGATGGAATCGAAATCGAGGCTGGCCGGCGTAGCGATCTTGACCGGCATGGCGCGATCGACATCGGAAGCCGCAAGCTGCGACTGCATGGTCACAGTCGATCCATTATTTGCGGTGGAACTCGAGCATCCACTCGAAATGAGAATTGCCACAAGTGTGGCGGCAATGGTGTATAATGGAAAAAATCTGCGTAGGTGATTCATAACCCAAATTAATTGTTTGTAGCTCTGCTGTGATTTGGGAAATGAACGAGCTACTTTTGTGCCAACAATTCGATTTATTTCACGCTTGCGCGGTCTTCATCGGTCGAGGGAAGGGCGATCGAGAACGTTCCCGCCGGAATACTTCGTCCAATGAGCCAGGGATTCAGCACTTTCACATCTTTATAGAGATAACCTTGCGCGAAGGCCCAGTCTGCAATCGAAGCAATCGGTCCCCGAACTGTGACGTGCTTTACTTCCGGCACATAGTCCGGCATAAGGTGCGAGAAATCGAGGCCATACTTCGGGCCATTCGACATCAATTCTTTAATGGCCGCGATGCGGAAGACGTAGCGCATCGTCTGGTCATTGAGGTAGAGGTTCCAATAAGTGGCGGCGTGCTGCCATTGCATGGCTTGGAGGACGTTATCCTCGCCCATGTTATATCCGGCGGCAACGAGTGTCCAGGTAGGCAGCAGGGATTTCATATATTTGAAATAAGCAATTGCAGCGCGCGTGGATTTTTCGGGATCGAGCCGCTCGTCGATGAGATCATCGACGCGAAGGCCAAAGCGATTCGCAGTCTGCGGAATGAATTGCCAGAAGCCGAGCGCATTCGCGGGCGATTTCACATTCGCCAGCCCGCTTTCCGCGACAGCAAGATATTTCAGGTCATCGGGAAGGCCGGCATCGCGCAAAAGCTTTTCAATCATCGGAAAATACTGGCCGGAGCGCTGCCACCACGCAACTAATGAACTGGCGTTGCTCCAGTTGTAATAAAAATCTCGCCCGAATTGCTGGCGGACAAACCAGTCATCTAAAGGCACTTGTTCGCCAAAGACCGTAACTTGTTGCGGCACTTTAAGATCGGTGATGCTCAACGCCCCGGATGGCGGGGGAGTGGGGACATGGATTTTCGAGATTTCCTCGGCGTATTCGGCGGCATTCCAGCGGTCGATGATGACGAAAACGATGAGGAAGACAATTGTTGCAAGAACGAAACCCGCGAAGTACCCTGCCTTAATTTTAGTTGCCATTTTCCAGTATTTTGCAAATTATCGGAGTAATACGTCTGGTCGGACGGATCAGTCCGTGAAAAGCGGAAAGATGTTGGAATCCTCGATAATCGCGCCGCGCTTTCGTCATCCGCTCCCGTATTCCACCTTCCTTAACAAAATCCTGCTCCAGCTTGCGGATTTGCCGATCGAGAAGGTAGTTGCACTGATGAATAAGACAAATCGCAATATTGGCAACAATTTCCGCGGTTCGGGTTTCGCAAAACTCGCGGAAAGTTTCGAAGGTTACGCCGTCTTGCCTTCCAAGCTCTCTAACGAACAATGCTTCTTTACTATCCTTATCCCACTTTTGGAGATTGCGAACGCGAATAAAATCTTCATAGTCGAGGAGCAACTCATCCATGCTGGCCCGGGCGACATTCGTAAGCTTGATTTCCATTTCTTTCGAGGTGCCGGAAGCGCGGCTGCCTTCGGCGATATTCTGCTTTCCCGAGCGCGCCGCTTGCACCGTTTGGTCGATGGTGCGGTCTCCTTTACTCAAAAATCGCTGGCAAAAACGATAGGTAATGTCATAGACGATTTCGGCGGCTTGATAGGAACGAAGCTGCCGGAAATTACCATGGGGTGGGATGAAGCCATCTATTGTTTCTTTCATAACTCTGAATTTTTTTCAAATGACTTATCGGACCTATCCGTCCGATCCGACAGATAGGTCCGATAAAACTACCAACCCGCCGCTTTTAATTCAGCCCTAACCCGAAGCGAGTTCACAAACTCGGAAACTCTTTCGATTTTCTGGGAACGCATAAATTCCGCAAGACCACTTGCCACCCGCACCCCCGCATCGGGATAAACAAAATTCGCCGTCCCCACCTGCACCATATCCGCGCCGGCAATAAAAAATTCTACGGCATCTTCCGCTGTAACGATTCCGCCGATTCCGATAATTGGAATTCCGCAGGATTTACGCGCCTGATACACCTGCGCGAGCGCGATCGGTTTTATCGCCGGCCCGGAAAGCCCGCCCGTGACGGTATTCAGCCGAGGCTCGTGGGTATAAATGTCGATGGACATTCCAACGAGTGTATTGATAAGAGAAACCGCATCGGCTCCGGCGCGCTCGCAGGCTTGCGCGAAGGGCGAAACACTCGTGACGTTCGGTGTGAGCTTGATAATAAGCAGCCGGTCAGTCGAAGCACGCAGGAGAGTGGTAAGCTCTTCAGTCCGCTCGACGCTCGTGCCGAAGGAAAGGCCGCCATCTTTTACGTTCGGGCAGCTAATATTGATTTCATAGCCGGCGAGGTTTTCCACCGCATGCGCTTCGATATGTTCGAGCACATCGCGGTATTCCTCGGCGGAAGAAGCGGCGATATTCGCGATGATCTTCGTATCGAACTTTGCGAGATAGGGAAGCTTATCCTTCACGAATGTATGGACGCCGACGTTCGCCAGGCCAATGGAATTCAACATCCCGCTCGCCGTCTCGATAATGCGGTGCGGCGGATTCCCCATGCGCGGCTTCCAGCTTACCGATTTGGTGACGACGCCGCCAAGCTGCTCGATGTCACACCATTGCTTCGCCTCCGCGCCATAGCCGAACGTCCCGCTGGCAACGAGTATGGGATTTTTGAATGTGACGCTTCCAAGCTTGACGCTGAGATCGGGCGCAGCCATTCCATTCAAAGCCGGTTTTTTCATATTACAATCTCCTCCGATTTGAACGATGGCCCATCGGTGCAAACGAGGCGGTAGCGCCGGCCGGTCGCCTGAAAGACCGACTCCTCATTCAGCACCGGACATCCCTGGCAAATTCCAATGCCACAGGCCATCTCCGTTTCGAGACTCACTTCGCACGGAATTCCGAATTCTGCCGCGAGCGATTGCGCGGCGCGCATCATTCCAGTCGGGCCGCAAGCAAATATTTTTGGCGATTCCAAGCTCCCTTTTTCGAGAAAGGAGCGAAGGAGCATCACGTTGGAACCATAATACCCTTCCGAGCCATCGTCGGTTGCAAGATGAAGATTCTGAAGATGATCGAGTGCAAAAAGCGATTTCGTTCGAGCACCGTAAAAAGTTTGAATCGGAATTTCCATGCGTTCGAGCGCACGTGTAAGCATCGGCATCGAAGCCACGCCGACGCCGCCGATAAGTAGCACTGCTGTCATGTAATCCTCAGAATCGATCATCCACGGTCTTCCCAGCGGACCGAGCACATCGAGCAGTTCACCCTCGCGTGTTTCGGCGAGGATTCCAGTCCCGCGGCCATGTGCCTGCACGATAATTTCGGCTTCGTCACCTTCGGTCCAATAGACCGAGAATGGCCGGCGGAGCATTGGATCGAGAAAGCCGGCTTTCGGGAGGACGTTGACGAATTGCCCCTCCTTCGTGGATCGCGCGATGTGCGGGTTGTGGAATCGAAGCGTGACGAGTCCGGGCGCGATCACGTGGCGCTTGGTAACGATGGAGAGACCGGATGCAACCGGCGTCATCGAGGATAGATCACCCATGGTGGCCAATCGAGTCTTGCTGGGGAGGCTGAAAATTGGGGGGAACCGGCGCGCCCGGCGGCAGTGATGGGATGCGTAAACCGGGCGGCAGCGGTGGGCGTTGAACGCCCGGTGGCAATTGCGGAAAATTCGGTTGAGGCGGGGGCTGGCCTGGGGAACCGGGAGGAGGTCCCGGACTTTGATGTACATTCCGCGGCTCGGGTTGCATCGATTCGTTTTCCGGTACACCGCGCCGAAGCAAGGGATTGATGTTGCGCAAAGGCGCATGCGGCACGCCGGGTGTACTGGCATCCGCCAGGCGCGGACGAAGCGCCAGCGCATACGCGGAGTAAGGATATTCAGTTAATACTCGCCGATAGTAGACAAGCGAACTATCGTAGCGTTCGACTTCTTCATAACTCTCGCCAATCGCATAGAGCGAGCGCGGCGCGACGTCCTCCTGTGGAAATGCGATTGCAACATGGAGCAATGCCGGTTTTGCTACATCGAGCCCGTGATCTTTTAGGGATTGATACGCTTGGGAGTAGGCCAATTCGCCCGGAGAATTCCGCATGGAACTCTCGAAGAGAATGCGCGCCTCACCGGCATAAATCGTTTGGCCATATCGCGTGAGTAGTTCATGCAGGAGCGAATCGAATACGACCTGATTTTTTTGCTGATGCTCGAGTTGCAGCCAGGCATAGAGGGTCTGTGCCCGCAGCGCGGTTTTGGCGGTATCCATCGAAGCCGATGTATCCATGCTGAGGGCAATGCGATATTCGGTTCTGGCCTCGGGAATCTCGCCAAAGGTTTCATACGCGTGGCCCAGTTCGAAATGCGCGTCTGCCATAACGCCATGGAGGCTGTCGATAAATTGCGCGGTGTCTTTAATAACTAATTCCGCCGGGGCCTGCGCTTTCAGGCGCGCCTCGATGAAGCGCATGGTGGTCGAATCTTGCTTCGTCATCGGTACGGGCCTGGCCGGATTCCATCGAGGGCCGAGCGCCTCCCGCATGGCTTTCAGGTGAATCGCTACTTCTTGGCTTTCGCCGTATACGGACGAGGCGCGGCCCGGCGGAGGATGCGGCCGGTTAAGTTCGGCGGTGAGCGAATCGAGACGGTCCAATTCCTTGCGCCAGCGCGCAAAGCTGACAAGCGAGCTTGCGACACCGGAAACGTATTCGTTCATGGCCATCGAGGAAAAATCTTTCGTTCCTACCAAACTCGCCGCGGTACTTGCCGCAGAATCGTAAAGGCCCATTTCTCTAAACATCTCCGCTTGCCGGAACTTCGCGCGGGAAATAATCAACGCGCTCGAATTTTTATACATCGTGTCGAGCGAAAAATATTCCGCATGGAGCGGCCCATGGTAGCGATCGGCGAATTCCGGCGAGCGAAGGTTACCGCCAACGGCTTTGCGGGCGATCTGTTCGTCCGTATAGGCCAGTTCAAACCGGGCCGGGGGAAAAGATGCGCTGAATTTTACATGATCGATGACAAATTGAAGCTCGGTGCGTGCGGCATCCAGGTCGCCATGTTCGCGGAGCGCAAGCGCATGAGCGACATGCCCTTCGCCGGAAAGCCAATCGCCTTTCGCATTTTCGTAAGTGGTTTGAAAGGCGCGCTCAGCGCGCGGCCAATCGCCGTTTAAATAATCGACCGCGCCCTCCTCATAGGCCAGCCGTGCCAGGTCTTCGCCGGAAAGTCCGGTTTCCGCCTGGTGCAACTCGCTCGCGATGGCCGAAAGCGAATCGGGATTCCGAGCGTAAATGAGCTCCGCGAGGGCGCGATGCACGTTCGAGATGGTAGCTTTATCACCGGTTTCCTCCGACATTTTTAGCCCGCGTTGGAGCGTCAACGAGGCGGTATCGAGGTCGTGGTTCAGCAGCATCGAGCGAGCAAGAAAGATTTGTACGTCCGCGCCGTATTTGGTATTCGGATAGTGGGAGAGCAGTTCAAGAAATTTTCGTTCGGCGCCGGTAAAATCGTTCTTGTAAAATTCCGCTTTACCGACGATGAAGAGGGCATCTTCTAAATATTTCGTCCCTTTCTTATCCGCGAGAACTTTCGAGCCGAGAATGATGGCGGAATCGAGATGGACATTATGTACTTCCTTCGTCGCGCCGAGCGATTCGGAAAACGACGGTGTGATGGGCGTGGCCTGACCTTCACTCAACTGTCGCTGCCGAATGAAATATTCTTCGTCGAGCCAGCGATGATGAAGAACGGCAATGGCCCCATTGGGATTTGGGGGCGCGACCGCTCTCTGCTCCGCTTCATACATCTCGATATGTTGGTTGGCAAGATAGACCGTATTGAAATAGGTCGAGACATTATGCCACCACATACAGCCAGATGCTCCGAGCAAGAGCATCATGAGGAGATAGCGCGGCGTGCGGCGAACGAGTTCCATATACTACCGGCTAACGCCTACGAAAATGACTTCGTTCGTAACGAGAACACGCATGTGGAAGATACGCGTGGTGGACGTCATTCCCGGCGCCCGCCTCACAACCCAGCCGATGCCGGGTTGGGATCTTTCACCCAAATTCCATCGCCAATGAGGAGCGTGAGATTTTCTTCATTGACATCCTGGCACGCAGTCACAATGGCCGATTCCAAATCCGAAATATCGCAGGCGATCGAAACCGGTGTGCCTTTCACCTGGCATGGCCCAAAGGCGCGAACATCCGAAGCATCGCGGCGCTTTGCGGTGAGTGCAAAACGGGTTCCATCCGGCTCTGTTTCGAGCACGAGGGAGGGACCGGCGAGTTCAAACTTGGTTTTTATCGTTTCCAGCGTGGTGAGAAAGCTTTGTCTATTCAGCGTTACTTCTGTCATTATCTTCCATCCCAAACCACCCTCAACGCCTTCCGTGTACAATGAATTGCCAAATAATTTCATCCCTGAAATTCGATCGATCGAATTGTGGGGGCGCTCAGCATGGATGTCGCAGAACACCCGGAACTCTCGGAGTATTTCGTACTCAGCAGTGTACTTTTGTCGGCATTCACGGTTAAGCAACGTGCATCGTCCAAACGGTGAAGTTTCCGGCCATGTATCAAGCAGCGCCTTGCTCAACTTGCTTCGATGGGCATTTCACCGAACCATAGGAACAAAACACACAGCAGTCCTCCGCTTGTGGCCGAAGCACGGTGCCGCATTGCTCGCACTTATAGAAGAATTGGCAGGCATCCGTCGGCATCGTCTCCGTTTTGGAGTGGCCACAATGTGGACAGGTAATCGTCGATTCGAGAGTCATAGTAAACCATTCTTTATAGCATCACGATCCCGGCGTTCCAGATCGGCAACGATGAAGCGCCGGGACCATGATTGGAATCTTCGCGGGTCACATTTTACCCATCGAATGCATCATCATCTTTTTCGGCGCCGTCATCTTTACGAGCTTCCGTCCGTCCGGGCCGACACCGGGCTTCGAGGATACATAGGAAGGATTGGCTTTCGAATAATACTCGCCGACCTTGACGAGTGCCGTTCCATCCGCTGGGCACTTGCCGGCCTTGTCGGAGACGTATCCACATCCGGGGCATACGTACTGCGATTTGATGACGTGTGCTTTCGGGTGTTTTTTCGCGACCGCGAAATTCGGCTGACCGATGGTGAAGAAGGCGAAGCTAAAGACTGCGAGAATTGCTAAGAGTTTTGTCATTGGTTGTTGAGTGTATTTGTTGAAAAAAATGGAAAAAACTTCGGTTATGGGATGGGCGTGTTATTCATCGCGCAATTTACGATTTGTTCGAGGCGCGATTCATCAAAGCCCGACATCACGTCCTTGCCGCACACGATGACGGGCACGACCCGCCGGGCCGTGAGGCGAACGATCGTGTCTATCGCCTCACGATTGCCGGCAACATTGCTCTCCTTATATGGAATATGATGCTGCTTTAGATAGTTCTTCGCGGCGATGCAGTGCGAGCATGCCGGAAGCGAATAGATGGTAATTTCCATGATGTTAGCGTGTTAGTCGTGAAAAAGTCCACGCGGTGATGAGTCCGTAGATCATGTGCCCCATCAGGCTTATCCACGTATTGCTGTCGAACGCGAATGGGGTCATGCCCGCCATGACCGGCATCATGAAGAGAGGACCGAAGACCCAGAGGATCATGCCAAAGACGAGCCCGGCCACGGCCCACTTCGACGAGATCTTATAGCCGATCAGGCCATATGCAAGGCCGAAAATCGCGCTGATCATGAGATGAATCATCCATCCGACAAGATCGCTTTTCGATCCCATCATCATGGCGATCATCGTCATCATCCCCATCATTTGCATCATGATGCCGAAGATAAAACCGCCGGCGAGTCCGGCGAGAATTCCATTACCAACGGAGTTCCTGGTATTCGCCGGAGCGGATGGGGTTGCTGTGAGTGTGTTCATAGTGCTTAAGAATGTGTTATTAAAAAACGGTTGATTTGAGTTGCAAAGTACGGATATGAATCGTGCTTCCTGTCCTTAAGACTCCGAATCGATAGACAAACGTCCAGCCAGTCAAAAAAATGAGATGCTGGGGGAACATGACGGAGCCTCTTGCTAAGTGCCTAAAAGGTACCGGATTGACCTTACATGTTGAGCAGAGAGGAAATCGCACCGTAAAACCTTTCTACGGGAGAAGGAAGACTATTCGAGAATAGTCAGAAAATTTCAGCGGGAGAGTTTGGTCACATACGATTGCCTTCGGGCGCCGGCCAGTATAGCAATGAACCTCACCAGTATGACTTTCAGAATCTTCGGAAGACACTCCTTTAAGTTCTTTGCGTCCCGATTAAATAATTTATTTTTGATGGACTATTCACCTCTGATGTGGAGTCTTTAGCTTTCAAAGAGCGGCTAATAATAATCATCGTCGCTCGCAATAACTAATCAACCATAAAAAAACAGACCTATGAAAATTGTCGCACTTTCTTTACTTGCACTTTCCCTCGGCTCGTGTTCGAGCACCACCTCGAATCCGCCCGCATCGAATTCGGAATTCGTTGCGGACTCGGCCAATTTTGCAAAGTTCACCACGTGGGCGCAGGACGGCGCGCCTCGCGTCGGACCGGATCCGACGGGACTTCTGGGCAACGACTCCACTGTGGGTGGTCCGCATGGATGCTGCGATACGAACGTCACGCGAACAACGTATATGAATTCGGCAAACCCGCAGCGCAACGCCAGCCACCAATTCCCGACCGGAACGATATTCCTCAAAACATCGAGCATGGGCGGGCAAGTACAAATGATCACCGCAATGGCCAAGCGAGGCGGGAGCTACAACACCACAGGCAATGGCTGGGAGTACTTTATGCTCTCCCCCATGAATGGCCAAATCATGGGCCGCGGCGATACGCTCATGGGCGGCATGTGCAAAGGATGCCACGCGGGCGCGGGATCCGACAAGGATGATGTCTTTACACGATAAGTCTTTTCCCGTATCCGCTCCTTAAAGACTTCAGGGATTAAAAATAATTCTTGCACAAAGATGGATGTTCTCGTGCCGAATTGGAGTCTTAGATAGCGAAGGTAATTTGAACGCGAGAAAGCAAATTTGAACGTGATAAAGCTAACGCATAGGCGAACGATGACGGAAATGAGCGCCCTCGCTGCGGCACCGCCCGGTGAAATCCAGGCGGAGCGCATCGCCGACGATGCTTGCCGTAAGGGATTCGAAGACATCCTGGTCGAGAACATGGGGCGGCTCTATGCCGTCGCCATGAACTTAGTGAAGCACAACCGGATGGACGCGGAGGACCTCATCCAGGATGCGGTGCTACGGGCCTTCCGGAATCGCGCGACGGTCGAAAGCGCGGCGGAGCCGTATGCGTATCTTCGCCGCGCGGTGGTCAACACCTTCCTGACGAAGATTCGCAACGAGGGCCGGCGCGGTTCTTTCACGGACTTGAGTGCCATCGAAAATCTTTCGGATGATGACGTGATGGAAATCCCGTCGGTACTCATCGAAAACGTGCAATCGAATCTTTGGGACGAAGAGATTGTGAAGGCGCTGGACCGGTTACCGGCCATTTATCGCGCGGTGTTCGTCCTTTCGGATATCGAGGAGATGACGCGCGAGGAAATCAGCGAGCAGCTAAAGTTATCGAAGGGAACTGTCTCTTCGCGGCTCTTTCGCGCTCGAAGGTTTATGGCGAAAGAATTAGAAGAATATGGGCGCAAGCGAGGATTTGGAAAACAGCAATAGAAGCCTACAGCAACAGAAAAGGAAAAGAAGATTATGATGTCATGCCATGAAGCGCGAACGCTTCTTTATGATGCTCAGACGATGCGGACCGAACCGGACGCGGAGACGGGCGAGCGCGGCAGTTTACTCGCCGTCGCGAAAGCGCACGTGCTCGTCTGCGTGATGTGCAACGGTTTTTTCGAGCAGGAGCGGGCGTTCGTCCACGCGCTGCGGGACCGAATTGCGCACATTCCGCAGCCCGTGCCGGTCAGCGTGCTGGGGAATACATTGCAATTAGTGCAGCAGGCGCGGCTCCGAGAATTACAATCGCCGTCGCGCGGATTCCGGCGAAGAACGAGAGCATTTTTTCGCTCGGTTTTTCGTTTCCGAAAGCAATAGGCGATGGTTGCATCGATAATTTAACAAGGATAGATTAATATATCAAGGAAAGACAAAGAGATGAAAGTTTTGACATGGGCATTGGTAGGAGTAGCGGGAATTTTTGTTATCGCGAGATTGGCAGGATGGTGTCCCGGCAGTTCGTGCAGCACGGGACATTCGGGAACCGCTGCGGCAGTGGCCGCCACGGATCCCGTCGCTGGAATCGGGGCAACCGCAACAATGGAAACGCCGGGTTTCGAGCCATTCGAAAAAGCAATGGCAGATGCGAAATCGCAGAATAAGCTGGTAATGGTCGATGTTTATACGACGTGGTGCCACTGGTGCCAAAAGCTCGACGAGGATGTATATCCCACACCAGAAGTGCAGAAGCAATTAGGTATGTATTTCGCCGCCGTGAAAGTCAACGCAGAATCCGATGCCGCACATTCGTTCGCCGGCAAGCAAGTCACCGAGCGCCAACTTGCATCGCAGTGGAATGTTACCGGCTACCCAACGATCCTCTTTTTATCACCCGATGGCACCGTGCTCGATCGCCTGCCGGGCTACATGCCGCCAAAAGATTTCGCGAATGTCCTGCAATATATGGGAACAGGCGCTTACAAGACGACCTCCTTCGACGCGTGGCAATCGGCGCATAGCTAATGGCGGGTATCGGCCATATCATGCTCAACGTCTCCGATTTTTTGCAATCGGAGGCGTTTTACGATCGGGTGCTCTCAGGGCTCGGATTCACAACAAACCATCGCGAAGAGAATGCGGATGTTGCCGTAAAGTCTTACGTATCGGGCGAACATAATATCTGGATACGATCGGATCGCACTGCCCTACATCAGCCATTCGTTCGAGACATTGGCCTGGATCACCTCGCGCTCTCCGCCCGCTCGAAAGACGAAGTCGATAGGATCTATGAAGAGCTTCGCGCCGTGAATGCGACCGTCACGCGCCCGCCGGCTTCCTATCCCGAATACTCCCCAGATTATTACGCCTTTTATTTTCGCGACCCGGATGGGATTCCGCTGGAAATCGCGTATTCGTAATGGGAACCGCGTTCTTCGAAGCCACTTATTCCGTCACGATCAGCTTTGCCGTAACGTGGCTTTCGTCAGACTTTAGCGTGACAAAATAAATACCCGCCGGGACAATAGCTCCATGCTCATCCCTTCCATCCCACGAAACCGAGTGCATTCCAGCGGGCATGGCCGCATTCACCAGCGTCTTTACAACATTTCCCATGATGTTGCAGATGGTAAGCGATACCGGAGCCTGCGCTGGCAGCGTGAAGGAAATCGTCGTCGAAGCTTCATTAGGATCGAAGGGATTTGGATAATTTGGCTGGAAGCCAAACGCCGGCGCGAGGGGAGAGGCTGATACCCCGAATGTGATGTCGGTCCAGAGTCCGACCATTGGCCGAATCATTGGCAAGTAAGTTCCGGTGCCTGTCCAGGGCAGCGAATCGATTTTCGCGATGATAATCGGCGACATCCCGCTGGAGGCCGTCATCGCGGGCCACCAGCCGGTGTCTGGCGTAAGCGGCTTCCAGTTGCCGCTGCCGGCAGGGGTTTCCATCGCGAACGAGCAACCTACGTTTCCATTATTATCGGCAGGGCTGCTTCCCCATTGTGTGCCATAGGACATCATGGACGAAGATGGACCATAAGTGGACTGAATTCGAGGCGCGCTGACGCTCGTGGTTACGAATTGGCCGCCGCCGCGAGAAAAATATCCGCCAAGATCCATGCTAACAAAAGAATTAAGCTGGCTTACGGCCATCCAATAAATTCCTTTCGGAAGAATGATCGGTTTGGGAAAAATGTAGGTCCAAAATTGATTGAATTCGTTTCCACCGCGCTCCGCTTCCATCGTAGTCTGAACGCCTGGCTGCACAACCGTATCGAGTGGCACACAGGAATTCGAATCGCCATTGTGCAATGAAAGGCGAATATAATCCGGTGCTTGATTTGCACTTCCGAAATATAGCCTCGTGCCATAAAGCGTATCCTTTCGCGCAAGCTGGAATTTCATGGCGAGGCTCCCAGTCGTGCCGGGAAAGCCGATTCCCGAGCCGGGGATGCCCGTGAGTTTTGGAATATCGTTGCCGGTATTTGGGCCGGGATCGAGACCCGCATCGTCATAGGCAAAATCTTGAACTCCACCGGGGTTGTCATCGACGTTCAGGTAAAATTTCGTATAAGTGGAATCGTCCGCCTGATAAGCGTTCACTCCGGGTTCTCCCAATGCCGCGGTGACGGTGTACTCGGTAGCATTTCCCGGAAGATTAGAAGCATCCCAATTCGGGAATCGTAGAACGGTATCTTGCCCCTCCGTAAGCCTATCGAGAACGGCCTGCTGGGAGTAAACGACGTTGCCGTTCGGATCGAGAATGGTAACACGGAAGGGGAGACCAACTCCATAAGAGGTGCCAACGTCGATGACATCCACGAATATCGGAAAAACAGCTTGCGACTGAGGCACCTTCGAATATGGATTCACAACACGCACCCATCGCACTTCTAACTCGGGCTTAAGAGGTGCGGTGACCGTCGGATTATCGATGTACCATTCGTCCGCGTCATCAGCGTGGGATCCGGTTTGAGGTGCATTGTCATTGGCCTTCAACCGAAAACGAAATCGGAAATCGGTCGTGAGATAGTTTGAAGTGTCTGCCACAGCTTTTGTTATCCCATCGATCGTGACTTGCCATCCAGAATCGTTTTGCCTCGCAAAAAAAGACTTGAACTCGAAGTCGCGCCCGCCATCGATCGCCGCCATTTCGTTCCAATCTTCCGGCGCGGGATTCTCTGCCGGAGCCGAGGGCTTCTTGAATTCCAGTATCAATGAATCTCCCGGACGAATAACATTTCCCGCGCTATCGAGGATCGTGCTTTCCGGTCCGAGCATCAAACTATCATCCCAGCGTAATGGATAGCGATACCGGCCAGCCCGCATGTAATCGAACCAAAGGGTCATGCGATCCATACCCTGCATATTGATTGGAAAGCTCGTAAGAGTATCTCCCACATCATCGCCCGAATAAAAATTTCCATTCACATCTTTTCTGTCGAGCCGAAGGACGGGAGAGATTAAAGTATCGGGCCCGAAGCCGTCATTGGCACGCGGCGGCGGCGGATCCCAGGTCGAATCCTCTCCATCCAAGACCGTCGCGCCTTCTGAAACCCACCGCGTTTGGTCGGGAATATCACCGAACGAGGTGTGGCTATAATTATTGGAGGGATCGCGATATGGCACCGCCGTCCGTCGTACGCCGAAGAGCCGGGTGCAGAAGGCATGGGACGTATCGTTTGCAAGCGTGAGACATGCATGGAAGGAGCCAAGCTCTTTTAGAATGTTTGGGCTGGTCGCAAAGGCCGAGAATGCCTCGTCGATGCTATCTCCCGGCGCGACAGCGGGGGCAAGAAGCGAATCTTCATAGACGGTCAGATACGTTGTGACATTGCGGATGCGGTAATGGAGTTCGAGCGGGGTTGAAGCGACGCTGTCCCGGTTCCACACACGCACGCTCGGCGTGATCGAGTCGCCGAGCGCAATTTCGTAATTTCTTGGCGGAAAAAGCATTCGCGCCACGATTCCTGCGGGCTGTGCAATCGTCCGGCTTGCGGGGAATAAGCACGCGGTGAGCAGGAGCGTAAAGCTCCATGGCCTCTCAATCATTTTTAACTCCTTATCCATTATTTCATGGAAGATGTTTGCGAAGACTAATGAACGGAAAAATTGTAACACTAATTCAGATGCTCGTGTAGCACAGGCTTTCGAGCCTGTGCGCGGCCGTAAAACCGATGCGCGACCGGGCTAGAAAGCCCGGTCGCAGGCTCGAAAGCCTGCGCTACACGGACGACAATTCTATTCCCACCTTAATGCCACCGCCGGATCGACTTTCGCGGCGCGGCGGGAGGGGAAAAGCGAGCAAAGCATCGTGAGCGCCATCGCGCCAACGCCGACGGAGACGAAATCCTGCCAGCGCAATTCTACCGGCAGCGAGGAGATGATATAGACCGTCGTGTCGAGTGGGAAAAATCCGAATTGCTGCTGCAAGACCACGACAATGAGACCGATCAGGCAGCCCGTAACCGTGCCGAGCAGCCCGACGAGCGTACCCTGATACCAATATATTTTTCGAATGCCAGCGATCGGGCTGCCGAGTGCGCGGAGCAGGCCGATGTCCCGCTGCTTCTCGAAAACTGTCAGCGTAAGTGAACTAAATATGCTGAACGCCGCCACGCCGACGATGAGAAACAAAATAATATATGCCACCCACCGCTCGATTTGCATGACTGAATAAAGTTCCGTATGCAGGTCATACCAGGATTGAACCGTGTAGCCTGCTCCAATCGACTTTTCAATTTTATTTCTTACGTCATTCGCGTCCCTCACGTCCTTTATCCGCACGTCAATATTGGTTGCCGCATTCGCCGGAATATTAAAGAGATCGCGCGCCGCTTCGGGGCTGGTGTAGGCGTTCACAGCATCGTAGTCCTTGTTGTTGGCCGCGAAAATTCCAGTCACGATAAGCTTTCGCATTCGTGGCGTGACGGGTTCCGTCAGGATGCGTTCCAAGCCCGATGGACTATAGACTTCGAGGCTGTCTCCAAGCTGCACCGCAAGTTCATCTGCAAGGATTTCACCGACGACAATACTGTTCGAATCGAGTTCCAGTTTGCCGGACTGCATACTCTTCGCCAGCCCGGAAACAGCGCGGGCGTCCGAATCGGAAATGCCGGTGAGATCGATCACTTTTGGCAGCGTGTAATGCACAAGGACCGCTTGCCCATGGACCGCCTGCGCCGCGGCGGTAACTTCCGGGATTTGCTTAACGAGATGGATGACGCTATCGGCGTTTGTTATAACCGAGGGGGCAGCGGTGTTAGAAGTATCAGCAAGGGCTGAAATTCGAACGTGAGGGTCGAAGCTAACATAAATATTCGTGACCACCGAAGAAAATCCATTGAAGACCGAGAGCACGATAATCAGCGCCGCCGTGCCTACCGCCAGGCCGACGATCGAAAGAATGCTGATGATCGTGATGAAATTCTCGCGGCGCTTCGAGAACGCATACCGCCGGGCGAGAAATAATTCGTAAGGCATGAAACCTGAACCTGGATTATGCGGCTTGAACCTGGATTACGCGGATTGGATGGATTTTCTGGATTTATTGCCGATGTCAGAAGTTGAACACAGCTTCCGTGAGAATCCATTCTATGAGAATTCATTTGGAAGAGGCAATGTTTCTTCCCGTCGTCATTAATCACCAATTTTTGGAGGATTGTCGCATGAAACCCATTTACCGTTCCATTTTTGTCGCCGGTTTTTTTATCGCGCCGCTCGGCTTTGTTCACGCGCAGCCGCTCGTCTCTAGCATCATGCCGCTCGGAATGGGGCAATACGTTTCGTATAATCAATACGATACGGCCTATTCCCATGCGCCGGGTGTCTTGAGCCATTCTTCGTTTACCGTTATTGATGTCCTTCCGACATTTCAAGGTATGTCGAACGTTTCAGTGGTTCTCGATTCCCTGGGCAACGGCGACCCGACGGGCGTTCACACTCTCCATTATGCGTTTACTGCCGCCGGTGATCTGCAGGTCTATGCCGATACTGCGTTCCTCGCTTCGCAAATCCCATCTCCGCTAATGGTCAACGATACTAACATTCCAAACAAATGGGTCGATGTCTATAAGACGTCCGTCGGGACAAATGCTACCTATCCGATTTTGACTACCAAGTCGAGCGACAAAGGAATACCCGTTACGATTACGCTGACAGGTGAATACATGGGCGTCCAGAACGTTCAAACTCCAAGCGGAACCTATAGCACGGCCTATCGTTTCGAATTTATCGGCGACCTCTCGATTGCCGGCGGCCTCGCGCACCTGATCGACACCGAATCTGATTGGCTCGCGCAGGCCGTGGGCATTGTTAAAACGCAATTGCCGATCGATAGTATAAATATTGGCGGCCAACAACCCGTTTCCGCCGGTGGAAGAGAAAAAGAAATGATCGCCTTTGGAGTGGTCTCCTCCTCTGTTTCGCAATCGGCTACGTCGGCATCTTCCGGCATTCAATTTTTTCCAAATCCTGCTTCCGATAACGTGACGCTTTCGGTGGATCGTCCCGCGAATCATGTGTTCCTCTACGATGCTACCGGACGGATGGTCCGCTCCTTCGATCTTGCGACCCGCACGGGCGATGCACTGCTCTGGGTGAAGGATATGCCGAACGGAATGTATCTCGCCAGAGTCCAATATGCCAATGGAACTTCAGGATCGAGGAAGATTCTGATTCAGCACTAATTTTATACAAGAGAAAGTATGCGTGTAGCGCCGGGAGTATACTCCCGGCGCTACACGTTTGATTCTTATGCCAGAAACACCTCAACCCGCAATCGTTCGCGTTCTTTTCATTGGCGATGTCGTCGGCACGGGCGCGCTCGCGATGGTCGTGAAGATGCTGCCGACGCTCGCGCAAAAATACTCATCCGATTTTATTATTGTCAACGGCGAGAACGTCGCCGAAGGGAAATCGCTGACGAAAAAGCAGGCGGCGGAAATTTTTAACGCGGGCGCGAAGGTCATCACGACGGGTAATCACGTTTGGGACCGCTGGGATGCGCGCGGCCTCATGGCGGAGGACCGGCGCGTGCTTCGTCCCGCGAATTATCCGCGCGAGAATGCCGGTTCGGGCTATGCGGTCGGCGAAACGAAGAGCGGCATCGCGATCGGCGTCATCAATTTGCAGGGCCGCACCTATATGCAGACGATCGACTGCCCGTTCCACGTTTCGCACTGGGCGATCGATAAAGTTGCCGAGCGCGCGAACATCATTATCGTCGATATGCATGCGGAGGCTACCGCGGAAAAGCAAGCCATTGCCCGCCACCTCGATGGCAAAGTGAGCGCGGTTTTGGGAACTCATACGCATGTTCAGACCGCCGACGCGCAGATCCTTCCCGGCGGCACGGCTTACATTTCCGATGTTGGCATGAGCGGCCCCTACGAGAGCGTCATCGGCATGAAGATCGACGTGGCCGTGAAGCGATTTCTCAATCAAACGCCATATAAGTATGAGATCGCGACCGAAGGCATTCGCGTTGCCGGCGTAAGCCTCACAATCGATGTCGCTACGGGCGCAGCGCTGGAAATCGAGCCGTTCCTCTTTCCCGGATTCGAAAAATCGCGCCCGATTGAATCGCCGCCGGATGTGGAAGAGGCGGAAGCTGAAGCACTGGTACCGGCGGGCGAGGAAGCAGCATTGGTCGAAAATTCATTGGATGAGCCGACGGGAGAATCCACCAATGGCTGAAGCGAAACTGCTCGACGGCCGGCGCGTTGCCGCGGAAATCCGCGAGGAAGTGCGGATGGATGCCGCGCAATTTTTTGACAAAGAGGGAATTCGTCCGCGCATCGTATTTATTCTCGTCGGCAATAATCCCGCAAGCGAAGTGTATGTCCGCAACAAAGGGATCGCGGCGGAAGAAGCGGGTTTTTCGCATGAGACTCGCATAATGCCAGCGGATACGGAAGAATCCGCATTGCTCGATGCGATTCTCAACATTAACGAAGACCCCGCGACGCACGGGCTTCTTGTGCAATTCCCGCTGCCGAGGCACATTCGCGAAGAGCGCGTGATCGAGTTGCTCGCGCCGGAAAAAGATGTCGATGGATTTCATCCGTTAAATGCCGGAAGACTCTCGATTGGCAAAGGCGATTACTTCGCTCCATGCACTCCTACGGGAGTGATCGAACTGCTCGCGCGCTCGAACATCAAAGTCGCAGGCAAACATGCGGTCATTGTTGGCCGCTCGAATTTAGTGGGGAAACCACTCGCTCTTTTACTTGCGCAAAAAAATTCGAAAGCAAACGCGATAGTAACGCTTGCTCATTCCGGCGCTGGCGTGAAGCTTGGTGAAATAACGCGCGAAGCCGATATTCTTATCGCCGCGATGGGCGTGCCGCGTGCAATCACGGCGGAGATGGTGCGCGAGGGGGCAGTTGTTGTCGATGTAGGGATTAATCGCATTGAGGATGCGACGCGATCATCCGGTTCCCGTTTGGTCGGCGATGTCGATTTCGAGAATGTGAAGAGGAAAGCCAGCGCCATCACGCCCGTTCCCGGCGGCGTAGGACCAATGACGATTGCGATGCTTTTACGCAATACGCTCACGGCGGCTCAGCGACAGGCTCGGCGATAATTGGTTCAGCATTTCAGTACTTCAAGGAAACTCTGATTAAGTCCAAACCTGGATTCCCTCATTCGCGGGAATGACAAGCATATACCGTTTTTCGCGCTTCGCGCCATGATTTTTTAACCCTGTCATTCCCGCGAATGCGGGAATCGAGGACTTAATCAGAGATTGTTCGAGTAAAAAACAAACCCCGCTCGCCGCTTGGTTAACGGGGTAATCTTTGAGAATTCACTTCGTCGTAAATTCCTATCTGCCTATTGCTTTAGCTTTTGCTCGATATGCTTCAGCCGTTTTTCACGCCGCTCGACGTTGCGGAGCATTAGCCGTTTGAACTTCTTAAGCTGCTCGGGCGTGAGGACGCCTTTCATTTGCTGCATCATCCCTTTGCGGTCGGTCACGAGTGCCTTCACGGCATCCTTGCGAGCATCGGTGCCTTTTGAGGCGGCCTGAATGGCAGCGCGGTCTGCTTCGAGCTTCGAAGCGTTTTGCTCCCAGATCGATTTCAGTTGATCGGCCTGTGCATCCGTCAACTTCAAAGCCTTCGTGACATGCGCGAGGCGCTTTTCCATTTTCTGTTGCGGCGTGAGCATGACCGGCGGGGCGGTTGTTTGCGCGGAGGCAATGCTTGCGAGCGCGAGCGAGCTTCCGAAGAGTAGTGCAAGTAACAGTGTCTTGATTCTCATGTTGAAATCTCCAAAGTTAAGTGGAAGAATAAGTAAGTTTAATAATATGGATTAGAGCGCGAAAGCCGGTCATGGTTTAATGTGCGCGATTGAATTTGTATTCACAATTCTTTCCTCGTAATTTGTCAATGATAAAGCAAAAACGGCGCGCGCTCTTCCCTAAAGCGTTCGTCATCGCTTCGACAGTTGGCAAATACGGGACCTAAATCTTCGCAGCGGCGAAGCATATCGAGCAAGCCATGCATTCCGGTCACTTTTTCATATCGTCCGTTCGTGGATGCTGGAAGCTCGTCGAAGCTGACGCGAAATGCCGTATTGTGCAGCATCATTTCGATGATGCGAAATTGCGGTTCATAAAAGGAGGGGACAGATTTGAGATCGGCGGGCAACTCGAGGCGAACGCCATGGTACGTCTTCGTGCCGGCACTCGTCGTGGCCGTGAAATCTTCAGGCATCAGTGGAAGCGATTTTTGGAATGCCGAATCGACAAAACGTTGGACTTCGTCTTGTCCCATCAGTGTCGAGCCAATGCGGAGAAATGGAAAATCGCTGCCGATGCCGATCGAGAGTAGCCCCAGTTCGCCCGTCGCGCCGAGCATGGCGAGACCAACATCATTTGCAAAGGCTGGAACGTTGGGACTGGTCGCGATCCATGGGAGGCCGGTCTCATTCCAATACATCGCGCGTTTCCAGCCGGTCATTGGAATGACGATAAGTTTTAATTTCGCGGCATCGTGAAACCACGCTTTTGCTTTTGCCATTTGCGCCAGTTCGCCGAGCGTCATGCCATGCAGGTAGGGGACGGGAATGATTCCAACAAAGCTTTCGAGGGTGGTATCGAGAATATTTCCCTCGATCCTCTCGCCGGAAAGCGGGTTGGGCCGGTCGAGGACGTAAAATGGGATCTTGTTTTCCGCCGCCGTTTCCATCGCATCGATCATGGTCGAGAGATAGGTATAAGGGCGAACGCCAGCGTCCTGAATATCGAATACCAGAGCGTCGATGCCGCGCAGCATGGCGCGCGTTGGTTTCCGAGTCGAGCCATAAAGCGAATAGATCGGCACGCCGCCCAAGCGTTCGAGCGTGTCGCTCGTAACGCCCGCGGTACGCGTACCGAATAGCCCATGCTCCGGCGCGAAGAGCGCGATAAGCTTCAGAGCTTTCGATTTTGCAAACAGCTCCGCGCCGAACGCACCATCGCGAGTGCGGCCTGTTTGATTCGTGATAAGGCCAACGTGCTTGCCCGCGAGCGGTGCAAAATGTTCGGCGATAAGATTATCGAGGCCGGTCATAACCTGGGCGTGCGCCGAAGATACGATTAGGCAGAAGATCGCGAACTGTAAGTATTTCGTCATTCGTTTACTAAACACCAATTATGAGAAGAATCATCATTTCCGTCCTTGCTGTCCTTTTTGCTACTACCACGGCCCACGCTCAGAAAAAACTCTGGGATGGCCTGCGGCAGGCCACTCAAAGCTACATGCAGCACCACTTATGGAATCCCTCGACCGGGAACTATGTCCTCAGCGCGGACCGGCCGAACGCGTCGGGCAGCGATTCATGGGGCATCACGATCGTGCTCGATGCGCAGGCTTACATGGTCGAGAATGGGCTGATGAAGCCCGAGGAGATGAAGCAATATTTTCAGACCTCCACGCTGCTTTACGACCGGACAAACGGCACCACGGGGGCCCGCATCCTGGCGCGGCGCGGCGATCAGATTTATATCGGCGGCGACGACGATATGCAATGGGATGCCGCGCTTGTCCATTGTTTCGAAGCGACGAAGGATAGCGATTATCTCACCGCCGCGGAATCTTCCTTCAATGGACTGATCGCAATGGGGTTTTGGCAGAACGGCGCCTCGAAAGGCTGGTCCTGGAACTCCTTCGAGCGCAGGCCGGATGGCGTGAGCACGGCGTATGGCGCGCTTGCTGCCGCGCGGTTATACAAGGTCACGCATGAGGATGTCTATAAACAATGGACGACCGCGTCGCTCAATGCCTTGTACACACCGCAAGTCGGCTATTTTCCGCGCGATAGAATGGTTGCTGCCGATGCCGCGCTCACGGCCTTCGAAGCCTCGCACGATCCCGCGTTTCATAAGCGGGCGATGGAACTGTTGGATTCCGCCATTGCCGGGGGACTCTTCAGGCTGCACCACGACGAACCACAGGAGCACCGAAACCCCACCGATATTGGCGACCTTGCCGATGGCCTCTTCCATTTCTACGATGTGACCCATAACGCAAAATACAAATCGCTTGCCCTGACCTTCATCAATTTCTTC
>Ga0307374_10001615_pt1 | contig 41336 bp, 36 predicted proteins | sample OX3MG_FD_202532 | JGI IMG/M metagenome (GOLD analysis project Ga0307374, IMG submission 202532) | Soil microbial communities from Risofladan, Vaasa, Finland - OX-3 | ecosystem: Environmental > Terrestrial > Soil > Coastal area > Acid sulfate soil | place: Finland: Risofladan, Vaasa | collected...
AATTTCGTGACCGAGATGGATGTTGACGGTGTACAACCCCAGTTCCTTCAGCGGCCCTTTGAGCCGCACCTGATCGGAAGTGACGGTGACCTCGCTCCGCTTCAGGGCGCTCACGATGTCGCCGGCGCCGACCGAGCCGTAGAGATGGCCTTCTTCGTTGGCATTGGCTTCGATCGTGATGCTTTGCCGCGCGAGCTGATCGGCCAAGGTGCGCAGACCGACCAATCGCTGGTTCTGGATCTCTTGCAGCCGGGCCTTGTGCTTTTCGATCATCCGTTTGTGATGGTCGGTGGCGATCGCCGCCAGACCTTGCGGCAAAAGATAATTTCGGGCGTAGCCCGGTTTGACCGAGACCACGTCGCCCTGCTTGCCGAGGTGATCGACGGACTGAATCAGCAGCAGCTCGATGCCGCCGTGCGGGCCGCGGGCCAGACGCTTGTTGCGACGGGCGGGTTTGGTCGAAGATTTTGAGGGCATACCGAAGGGTTCAGGGTTCAGGGTTCAGGGTTCAGGAAATTGCAAATTGCAAATTGCAAATTGCAAATTGCAAATTTGCAATTGCCGCAAGGCACTGGCCACGGACAACGGACCACGGACTAGAATGGAATATCATCTGCGGGCGGCTGCGTCGGAGCGCCGCTGGGTTCGGCATAGCTTTCCGAGGGCGCTCCGTATTCGGCCTCGTCGAAACCGCCGCGCTGGGCTGGCTTGGCGCCTCCTGCGCCGCTTCCGCCCTTCGTCCCAAGCAGTTGCAATCGCTCCCCGACGACTTTGAGCTTGGAACGCTTGTCGCCCGTGTTCTTATCCTGCCATTGATCCATTTTGAGGTGCCCTTCGATGAGCACGGGCGACCCCTTGCGAAGGTATTCCGCCGCCACCTCCGCGTTTCGCTCCCATAAGGTGACATCCACAAAAACTGGCTCCTCAGCCCAGTCGCCGTTGGGAGTCTTGCGGCGATTGTTGACGGCCAGCCCGATCTCGGTGACCGCCGTTCCGCTGGGAATGTAGCGCAACTCGGGGTCGCGCGTCAAGTTGCCTACCAGGATGACTCGATTGAAGCTCGCCATGGCTGACCTCGCTGTGTTTGACTCGATGCTGGTTCTGGTGCGGTTACGCCCGTCCCGGCCCGCCGGGACACGAATTCTGCGCGGTCGCCAGAATTCTCACGAATTCTGCTACCCGGTAGGCCCCGCTAGCTTACGTCGCCGACCTCTTCCATCTCCGGCACTTCTTCCACGACCTCGCTCACGACATCCTTATCCTTCTCTTCCTTCTCCTCGGCTTTGCGGGCCTTCTCGCCGGACACGGCCGTGGCATGGCTGACCAGCGCGTCGACGATGCGCGGGTCGATGCGGATGACCAAGGAACGCATGATGCTCTCGCTCAATTGACAATCACGCTCGAGCGTCGTCAACTGTTTGCCGTCCATCCGGAAATACGTCAGCCAATACGTCCCCTTCCGCTGCCCGTTGACCGGATACGCCAGGCGGCGCTCTTCCCACAAGCGGCTGACGAGCATCTCGCCCCCCAGTTTCTGGACAAAATCGGCGACCTGCGCCGACACTCCGCCGGGATCGCGGCTATAGCGGTTCGAATCGAAAAGGAACAATCCTTCGTAAACGTTCAAGGCCAAGACTTCACTCCTGTCAGCTTCATACATTATATTGATTCATGCACGGCCCGATACCCTCACGGGCCCAGACCACCACGGCGTCGGCCGCCCGGACCACCGCCAGTTCCACCTCTTCCCGTTCGTCTTTGCCGAAGTTCCCCAGCACGTAGTTGACCGGATCCCATCCTTCGGGCGGCGAACCGATGCCCACCCTCAAGCGAGCCAACTCATCGGTGCCCAAGGCACGAATGATGTCTTCCAGCCCCTTTTGTCCGCCCGACGACCCCTTGCTTCTTGCCCGCAGCCGGGCCAAAGGCAAGTTGAAGTCGTCGCACACGACGAGCAACTCGCTGTTTTCCAGCTTATAAAAGTCGCGGGCCAGCACCACGCTGGCGCCGCTGCGGTTCATAAACGTGTGCGGCCACAACAGCAAAGCCCGCTGGCCGCCCAACTCGGCGTCGGCCACTTCGCCCTGAAAGGCCGATTTGGCCGGTCCGTTGGCAAACCGGCGCGCCAGGTTCCCCAACACTTCGTAGCCAATATTGTGCCGGGTGGCCTGGTACTTTCGGCCGGGATTGCCCAGCCCCACCACCAATTTCATGGGCCGTCAGCTTTCTTCCCCCTCCTCTTCGCCCGCCTTGCGTCCGATCAATTCCGGTTCGGCGCCCTCGCTCGGCAGCGCGGCGGCTTCTTCCTCGGCCTTCGGCAGCACGCACTGCGCGATCACCGTTTCGCCCGGCGTCACCAGCGTCGTGCCGGGCGGCAGCTCGATGTCGGCCGCGGTGAGCGAGTGGTCAAGGCCCAAGCCATTGATGCGCAGGCTGAGTTTTTCAGGGATCGCCGTCACGAGGCACTCGACGTCCACTTGGTGAACGAACTGGCTGACAATGCCGCCCTCTTTCACGCCCGGTGCTTCGCCGCGCAGCTCGACCACGACTTCGACCTCGACCTTCTCGTCGGCCGAGACGCGGGTCAGGTCCATGTGCAGCACTTCCAGACCGAACGTGTCCCATTGCAGGTCGCGGATGAACGCCTTTTCTTTGACGGCGCCGTCCAGGTCGACCACGCGGGCGCCGTGCCGCACGGCCGATCTCACCTGGTCCACGGGCACCGAGAGGCTGAGGCTCGCTTCGCCGTGCCCGTACAAAATGGCCGGCACCGCCCCCAACTGACGCAAGCGGCGCGTGTGCCGCTTGCCTTTGCCACTGCGTACTTCGACTTTCAAAACTTCCGACATTTTAACTTCCTAGTAGTCCGAACGGCCGGCCGGTGTTCCCTGCCCGACGACCATCGCCCAGATCGATGGGTGGGTCCGCCGGCAAACGAGCGTCTGCGCGAAGCGCGCAACGACTCCCTGCGCCGACCGCCACGACGAAGCGACGGCGCGAATTTCGCTATTTTGCCCGAAGCAGGGCAAATTGCAACCCCATTTGCCAAGAATCCGGAGGATCGCCTCAGCCGCCGTCCCAGTAGGGCGTTTTTCGACGGTAAAGATCAAGCCGCCGCTCGATCTGGCGGGCAAGAGATAAGCGTCGAGCGCCTGGGCCTGCGTGTCCTGCTGGCCCGCGTAAAGGGCCGATTCCTCGTCTTGGTAGCCGTCCACCGAATGGTTGTTGTCTTGGATGTCGGTCAGACCTTCGCCGTCGGTGGTCTGCGTGTCGAGCAACTCGGCACCCGCGTCGTCGGTGCCTTGCTGCGTGATGGCCGGCATCACCAGGCCGGCGAAATTGGCATAAGGCGTGTCGTAGTCGCCTTGTCGCGTCGTCTGGGCATCGGCCACCGCCGTGGCATAATCGGCCGCCGTGCCGCCGATGGCCAGGTTGTAGTCGGCCAGCGCCATGGCCTGCCGATAATCGTGCTGCGCTTGCCCCACGCCGTCCTCAAAGCCCCTGCTGGCCGGGTCGAGCGACTGCTCGAATGCCGCCTCATCGTCGGTGAGCGTGGTCGAGAGTTGTTCGCTCGCATTGGCCGCGCCGTCGGCCGCCGTCTTGTCGGCCAGGTCGATCGTGTCGATCTCGGTGACAAAGTCGCTGGCGTTGGTGTCGGCATAGCTCATCTCGGCCGTGCCAAGCTGGCTGACGTAGAGCTGATAGTTGGCGGCTGCCTCACGGCCCAGGCGGCTTGCGCCCCGGTCAGCCCGGCCTGCGAATTCGCCCGTAACAGTTTAGCCTCCTGACCGTGACCGGGCCGCGATGCGCGGTCGGGCCGCGCATCGGCACCGGGGGAGGCGGTGTAAAGAGATTGCGACACGGCGCCAGGGAATCGAACGCCTCGCTGCCACGGTCAACCGCCGCGCTCGCGACAACACACCAGAGAAACTCGACGCAAACGCGCAGCAGACAACGCCTCGGCAATCGCTTCGCGATGCGAGGTGTCCCGACAGAATCGGCGCGGCGCCGTTACTCATGCACCACCGGCGGCTGCAAGGGAACAGCACGCCAACGCGGCGACTTCTTTTCAATCGCCACGCCCAATGCCACACTCAGCCCTCAAGGGCCGCTGTAAAGTCGCCGTAAAGACTGCTCCGCGGAATGCGTCTTCGGGGCCGCGGCGGCTTCGCCTTCATCCAACGCCCGCTGAAGCTTGTCGACCGTGGCCGCGTGGGCCGCATGCCTGCCGTCCAAGGTCCTTCCGCACTGCGGCGGGCATCAGCCCCACACGGCAGTTGGCAACGGCCAGTTGTGAGCCGGCTATCTGTCGCTGAATGCCGTTGGCTTACGGCTCCGCTTGCGGACATAAATGCCTTCGATCAATTCCTCGTATCCCGACACCATCCGCTCCAACGACCAGCGATCGACGACCGTCCGCCGGCCGGCCTGGCCAAGGCGAGAGGCAAGTCCCGAATGGTTGAGTAACTCCGTCACGCGGGCGGCCAATGCGGACTCGTCGCCCGGCGCAACCAGGTAGCCGTTTTCGCCGTCGTGGACGGATTCGGGAACGGAGCCGACCCGCGTGGCGACCACCGGCTTGCCGCACGAAAGCGCTTCGAGAATCGATACCGGGTTGGCCTCCATGTGCGACGTCAGCAGCACCACGTCGACCAGCGACAATAGTTGCGGTATGTCGCTGCGCGTGCCCAAGAAATGGACGTGGCCGTTCAACCCCAACTCGTCGCGCAAGACTTGCAGCGCGGCCCGACGGGCACCGTCGCCGATGACCAGGAACTGCGCATCGGGGCGGGACCGACAAACGCGCGCCGCCGAGCGCAGGAACAGCTCGTGGTTCTTTTCAGGACGCAACGCCGCCACGATCGCCGCGACGGGCGCCGAGGGCGGCAGACCAAGCTCGCTGCGCAACGCCGCATCCGGCGAAAGCGGACGGAAACGTTCGACGTCGACGCCGTTGGGAATGACGCGGACTTTGCTTTCCGGGCAACCTTCGTGTTCGGCCAGATAGCGCGCGTGCGGCTGCGCCACCGCGATGAAGGCGTCGGTAATCGGGGCCAGACGTCGATTGAGCCATTCCACGTGGTCGGGCAGCCCCGTCGAGTGCAACGCCGACGCGATCACCCCCACGCCTGCTCGCCAGGCCGCCAGACGTCCCCAAAACATTTTGTCTCCGCCCGTGCCCACCGTGACCACCGCATCGACCTGCCGCCGGCGCAGCAACCGCGTCAGGCGGCCTAGAACCGCCAGATCGTATTTGTGCCTCAGCAGGCCGGTGAACGTGGGGATTTCCTCAGCCAACACTTCGCCGAGCGGCCCCAGATACTTCAGGCAGCAAAGTTCCGGCGAGAACCGGTCGCGATCGAGCCTGCGCGCCAGGTTGACCAAGAGCGTCTCGGCACCGCCCACCGGCATACAGGTGATGACGAACATGACCCGCAACGGCCGGCCGGCGGGGCGAACGCCGTCATCCGGTCGCTGCGTCGCAGCGGGCGCGGGCCAGGTCAGCAAGGAAGAATCCGAATCGCTCATGGAAGACACCTTTCTAAATCGTAGGCTGGGAGTCACCCACCGCGGTCTCGGCAAGATCCGGGGGTGCCCACCCCGCACCCACACATCGTCGCCAGGCTGCTTTGGCCGCTGCCGCCAAGGTCTGCTGTTCGTCGAGAGTCAAAAGCCAGTTGCCACGACAGGCGGCCACGACCAAGCCGGCGAGCACGGCGACGGCCGGATATGGCCCGCCCGCGATCGCCACGGGGGCCGCGGCGACGATCAGCGTGCCGCAGTGGAACCGCATGCCGCACGACCAGGCCGAGAGATACATCAAGGCCAGCATCACGAAGTTCGCGGCGGTGGTGGCCCAGGCGGTGCCGAAGACCCCGTAAGTCGGCAGCAGCCAGGCATTGAGCGCCACGGTCACCATCAGCCCCGACAACAACGAGAGACTGGCAAGCCGCGCCCGCTCGGCGCACCAAAGATAGTTCGTGGCGACGACCGCCAGCGAGCCCCAGGCGCAATAGATCAGCGTCCAGGGGAGCAGGGCGATTCCGGTTGCATATTTGCCGGCCCAGGCCAGGCCGAACAAGAGCGGCGAAGCGACCAGCAGGCCGACGCTCGCCGCGTACAAGCTCATCGCCAGCAGCTTCAGAATCAGGTTCATTTTTTGCGACACTTCTTCGCGGCGGCCGGCTTCCCAATCGTGGGCCAGGTGCGGCGTGGCCAGCCCGGCGATCATTTCGGCCACTCCCAGAAACAGCAGCGACACCACGCGGGCGCTGTGGTATTGGCCGACCTGCTCCATCGCCGCCGGCTCGCTCAATCCGCTGAAATGGATCAGCATCCAACGGTCCGCCAGTCCGAAGGTGTTGGCCAGCGCGTTGGTGATCCAGACCCATGCGGCGAAGGGAAGCACCTGCCGCCAGATCGAGCTGCCCGGTCCGCCGCGCCACGCAAGGTGCTGTTCACCGCGGGCGTCGACGAGCGGGGCCGCTTCCTCCTGAATCCTGCGCCAAGTCGTGAACAGCCAGGCGAGGCCGACGCAACTCGAGACGGTGGCTGCCGCCGCGAACGACCAGACGACGCACCGAGCGCTGGCCTCGAAACCGACCAGCAAAGCGACGCCGATGGCCGCGAACGCCAGGCTATTGCAGAACTGCAATAGCGACACGGCGCGCGTCATCCGCAACGAGTTGAACACGGCGACCAGCAGCGTATGAACAATCCAAGTCATCAGCACGACCGCCAGCAAGGCGACGAACGCTCCTTGCCGTCGGTCGTTGAAAAAGACCTCCGCCAGCCAGTCGCGCCGCCAGGCAACCGCCGCCGCCGCGACGAGCGCGAACAAGCCGGTACCGCCGCCGGTCCGCCGCAAAAACGGCTTGAGCCGTCCTCGCTGCCGGTAATACTCGGCATACCTGCCGAGCGAGCCTGGCAACCCCAACACGACCAGCGGCGCAGCCAACATCAAAAAGCCGTAGGCCAAATCCCATTGGCCGAGCTGGTCGACATCGAGCCAGCGGCAAAACAGGATGCCACGGGCAAAGCCGACCAAGCGTTGCGCCACCGTCAGCGCCAGCAGCATGGCAACGCCGCTGGCCAACGTGTCAGTTTTGAGTTGCGGCCGAGGAGACATGGGGTGGTGGTCAGTGGTCAGTGGTCAGTGGTTAGTGGTTAGTGCTTAGTGGTTAGTGATTAGTGGTTAGTGGTTAGTGGTCAGTGGTTAGTGGTTAGTGGTTAGTGATGAGCGGGTGCTGGCTGGTGGTTAAAGGCCAATTGCTCTTACGCGAAGCGGCTCGTAGCGTATAGCGCCGCACGTTCAGCTTGCGCGGATCGATGGTCAGCCAGTTCTTGAAACGGAGCATGTCGTCGTCGGCGTGAATCCGCTGCAGGTGAAAGGCGTCGTCGCCCGGAAAGTTATAGCCGCCATAGGCCGAGCAGATGGCGTCGTAGCCGGCGTGGCGGGCCATTTGAAATGCCAGTTGATTCAGATTCGCATACTGTCCGTAAGGGAAGGCGAAATAGCGTACGGGCCGGCCGATGGCCTCAGCGAGCTCCCGCCCGGCGACGGCGACCTCGTTGTGCAAGATGTCGGCGTCGTTGATTCGACCCAAGTCGCAATGCGTGCGCGTATGGGCGCCAATTTCGATGCCGGCCGCGGCCATCTCGCGCAATTCGTCGATCGTATTCGGCGGCAAAGGCTGCCCGCGGGCGAGATCGTGCGGAAACGGCGCCGCTTCCAACACGTGCCGGGTAGACACGAAGTACGTGCAGGGCACGCCTTCGTCGAGCAACAGCGGAATGGCACGCTGGCAGTTCTCGGCGTAACCATCGTCGAACGTGATGCTGACGGCGGGCCGCGGGTTGTTTCCGTTGCGCAGCCGCTGCTGAGCCTCAGCCAGAGAGACCAGGTCGAAGTGCCGCTTGAGCCAGCGCACCTGCCGGGCAAACATATCGAACCGACAGGTCCAGTCGTTCGGGCGATCGTCGGCGACGCGATGATAGAAGAGCACCACGACCGGCGCGCGGCCGGTCGCCGCCCGGCGCCGGTTGAGTCGGGCGCGGACGGGCAGACTGCCGTAATAATAGAGGGTCAGCAGGCTTTTTTTCCACATGTCGCCACGGCCCAGTTCTTGGTGGATTGCCAATGGTTTTTTCCTTCCAGCGCGGCCCGCCAAAGCTTGTGCCGCAACCGGGCCAACGGCCGCCTGGCCGCAATGCGGAATTGCACCAGCGGCTCCGGTTGGGCGCCCCAGGTCGATTTATAAGCCTCGTCACCGCGCAGAAAATCGAAGTACCGGCAGCCCTCGGCGATGGCTCGTTTCAACGACGCCGCTTGCAGCAACCAGCCCGGACTGATCTCGGCCAGGCCCGGCTCGATTCCGGTCTGATAGTAAAACAGCGCGTCGCCGCCCAGCAGGTCGAACTCGACGGCCCCCGGCCGGCGGTCGACTTCCAACCACTGCAAGCGGAGCCGGCCGAGCCGCTGAAAGCGCAGCGCCGACTCGGCCAAGAAGCCCTCGAACTGCGGCAGCGCGAAACAGCCCGCTTCGCCCAGGCTGCTGCGTCGTGCCTGATGCAGGCGATGCAGCACGTCGAGTCCCTGCGAGATGCCTCGCGCATCGTCGGCGGTTTGCAGTTTCGCCCGCCCGCTCTCGAAGAACTCGCGTTCTTGCGCGCGAATCTTGGCCCGGCGCTTTTTGGATAACCGGCCCACCAACTCGTCCCAACTGGCGGGCAGCGTCAGCCGCCAGATTTGCTCGCGCTGGCGCCGAAAGGCCCGGCACCCCGTCGCCGACAGCTCGTCGGCAAGCCGGGCAAGCACGACGTCGCTGGAGGCAACGCCATCGAAGTCCAGTAAATCCCATTTTCCGGACGCTTCGTGCGTCAGCCATGACGCCAGCCGGCCGACGACCTGGTCCGCAACCGGGCAGTCGGCGAGCACGCTGAGGTACTCGGAGCAAACCTTGCCGGAGCCGAGAAACCGCAGCACGCGACCGTGCCAGCCGTCGCGCGACAGATACCAGGGCGCCAGTGCCACGAGCCTTCGCTCGCGATCGTAAACCGCCGGAACGAACAGTTCGTCGCCCGCACGCCGGAAGTGCCGCCACCAGGTGGCCAGCCACTCGCTGCGGCGAAAGGGAACCGTCCCTGCCAACGCGTTCCACTCGTCGGCGACGGCGGCCAATCGCCGTTCGTCTTGAATGAGTTCCACTTCGAGCTGCATGGGTGCCCTCTTAAACGACTTGGGCCAGCGCGGCGGCCCGCTTCCAACCGGCGCGGAGCCAGTGGCGCACCTGCAGGCCGGCGCGCCACGCGCCGCCGCGAAACCGGTCGGCCGCGCGGGTCGACCAGAGGCTCACCTGCAGGCTGGGCCGCGGATGTGCCCGCCAATGGGCCTTGTAAGGTTCGTCGCCGCGCAACAGATCGAAGGCCCGATAGCCTTGCTCGATCGCCATCCGCAACGTGGCGATCATCGCCAGGCGGCCCGGCTCGAAATCGAGCGCCGCGGGGTCGATGCCCGACTGGTAGGCGTAGACCACGTCTTGGCCGAGCACCTGGTATTCGGCGGCCACCGGCCGGCCGTCCAGGTCGACCTGTGCCAGGCGCAGCAGGCGATCGGCCAGAAGCTGCCGCGCCACCTGCTGGTGAAAGTCGGCGAAGCGGTCGTCGGCAAAGCGTCCTCTTTGACCCAGTCCTCCGCGACGGCGTTGGTGCAGTTCGCCGAGCGTCGCCAGGCCGCGATCGAGATCGGCCGGGTCGCTGCCGATCCGCACCACCGCGCGGCCGGTAGCGAACAGCCGCCGCTCGAGCCGCCGCACTTGTTTGCGGTGCGACTTCGAGAGCGAAGCCAGATAGTCGTCCCAACTCGGCGGCAAGTCGATCCGCCAGCAGTTCGGTCCTGGCTGCGACCAGGCCAGCGAGCCGCGGGCGATCATCTGCTCGATGAAGCGACAGGTGACGCGGTCGCCGGCATCGACGCCACTCAACATCAGCACGTTCCACGGCGGGTTCTCGGCACACGGCTCTTGGCACAGCCAATCGGCCAGGGCGTCGGCCACTTCCGCTTCATGATCGGGCAGGGAGAGAATCGAAAGATAGTCGCTGCACACGTTGCCCGAACCGAGGAAGCGGACGACGTTGCCCTGCCTGGCCGACGAATCAAGACACCACGGGGCCAAACCGACGAGCGTCTGGTCGCGATCGTAGACCGCCAGCGCGAAGAGCCGCCGGGGGCCGCCGTGGTCGTCGGCATGACCGTAGAGCCGCCACCAGGCGCCCAGCCAGCTCCACGACCGAAACGGCACGCCGCGGGCCAGCGCAGTCCAATAGGGCGCCAGCCCGGCTAGCTCGTCCCAGCCGGTGATGCACTCGACCTCCATTCTCAAATGTAGGTCACGATGCCCAACCTACGTCGATAACCAGCGTCCCTTGTCAAATCCATTACAATCATAGGTTTTGCCCTTGCTCGCGGGGGCAATCTGCCAAGAATTGAGTTTCAGGTCTTCCGCCATGCTGCCGCTTGTTTCCAATTCTTCGACGCCTCTGTTCCGCGATCACTCGCGGCACTTCGCGAACAACCGTTTCGCCTACCCCGTCGTCAGCCGGCGGTCGGGCGGAATCTCCGTGGGCGTCAATCTGAACCCCGACAAAGTCTGCAACTTCGACTGCATCTATTGCCAGGTGAACCGGGTCGATCAAAGCGAGACGCGGTTCGTGGAGCAGGCGGAAATGCTGGCCGAGCTTGATGCGATGCTGAGGCTCGTCACGTCGGGCGAGTTATTCACCGACGACAAATTCGCGGGCACGCCCCCGCGACTGCGGCGTTTGAACGACATCGCCTTCAGCGGCGACGGCGAGCCGACGACCTATCGCAACTTCGACGAAATCATCGAGGCCTGCGCCGAGGTGAAGCGGCGGCACGGACTGGGCGACGTCAAAATGGTGCTGATCACCAACGCCAGCATGTTCCATCGGCCGGCGGTCGAGCGGGGGCTGGCCATTCTCGACGCCAATCAAGGCGAGATTTGGGCAAAGCTCGAAGCCGGCAGCGAGGCCTATTATCGACTCGTCGAGCGGACCACGATTCCCTTCGAGCGTATTTTGGCGAACATCACAGCCGCCGCGCGCCTGCGGCCGCTGGTGATTCAGGCGCTCTTCATGCGGATTCGGGGCGACGCGCCGTCGGGCCAGGAGCAATCGGCCTTCTGCGACCGATTGAACGAAATCGTGGCGGCCGGCGGCAAGCTGAAGCTGGTGCAGATCTACACGGTGGCCCGTCCGCCCGCCGAAAGCTTTGTGACCCCGCTCTCGGCCTCGGAGTTGGACGCGCTGGCCGCCCTGGTCCACACTCGCACCGGGCTGCCAACCGCGGTTTTTTAAGCATTCATGCAACGGTCCCTTCCGGAAAGCCCTTCCGTCCCGGCCCCACGCTGCTCGGTGCTGATGCCGGTTTACAATGCCGAACGGTACGTTGCGCAGGCGGTCGAGAGCATCCTGGGCCAAACGTTCCGTGACTTCGAGTTGGTGATCGTCGACGACGGCTCGACGGACCGCTCGCGAGAGATGCTGCACTACTTTGCGGCGGGCGATCCTCGCATTCGGCTCGTCAGCCGCGCGAACACCGGCTATTTGCGGGCCCTCAATGAAGGTCTGGCCCTGTGCCAGGGCGAATACGTGGCCCGCATGGACGCCGACGACATCGCCTTGCCCGAACGACTTCAGCGGCAGATCGCGTTTCTCGATAGGCATCCGGAGTGCCTGATGGTCGGTTCGGCCCTGTTGCGGATCGACGCCGACGGCGACGTGCTCTGCGAGGAGCCTTTGCCTGTGGTCCACGACGAAATCGAATCGCGATTGTGGAGCGGGCAAGGGGCGATCGGCCATCCGGCCGCCCTGGTGCGGCGGCAATCGCTGGTCGACGTCGGCGGCTACCGTGAGGAATACTATGGGGCCGAAGACCACGACCTGTGGCTGCGATTGGCCGAGCGCGGAAGGCTGGCAAACCTGGCCGAACCGCTGTTGATGTGCCGCATTCACACGGGCAACTTCACCTTTGTGAACGCCGAGCGTGGCCAGGCCGCGGCGCGTGCGGCGGTGGTCGATGCCAGCCGTCGGCGCGGCTGGCCCCAGCCCAGCTTTGGCGCGCTAGCCGCGCCGCAGTCGGCGGCCGAGCGTCAACGGGCATGGGCCCGCAGCGCGCTTTACGCCGGCCATTATCGCACCGCCCGCAAGCACGCTCTTGCCGCCTGGCGGCAGCGCCCTGGGCAAATCGACTCCTGGGTTCTGCTCGCCCACGCGGTTCTCGGCCGCTGGGCCAGGCCGCTCCGTTCGATGTACCGCCGCTTGCGGTGAGGCGTTACGTGCGCAATCAGAGCTTCAGCAGATCGGCCGCCCTGGCTCGATCGCCCGCCGTCAAGGCCTCGAACGCGGCCTCGATCCGGCGCTCTTGGGCCGGCGTAAAAGGAACGCCCGCGCCCGCCGGCGGCGGTTCGGGCACCAGCGCGTCGCCCAACGCTTGCACCAATTTCGCGATGCCGATGCCCGTGACCGCGCTCGTCTTGATGCCGCCAGGCCGATCTGCCGACGGCGACGCGACGTCGCACTTGCTGTGGACCAGCAATCCGTCGGGCCAACGCTCGACCAATGCCGCGTCGTCGTCGGTCCAGGGCTGGCCGGCGTCGAACACCAGCACGCGCAGATCGGCCGCCGACAGGCCGGCCAGAGCCAACTCGACGCCCGCGGCCTCCAGCGCGTCGCCGGCATGGCGCAGGCCGGCCGTGTCGGAAAGTTCCACCGGCCAACCGGCGATGGCCGTGCGCACGGTCACCACGTCGCGCGTCGTGCCCGGCTGGTCGTAGACGATCGAGCGCCGATAACCGACCAGCGCGTTCACCAGGCTGCTTTTGCCCACGTTGGGTCTGCCCGCGATCACCACGCGAAAAGGTTCATTCAGGTGCCGTCCGGTCTGACAGCGCCGCGAAAGGGCTTTCAAGCGTTCTTCGGCGAGGCCCGCTGCCACGTCCGATGCCGCTTGAAGCAGCTCGACGCACTCGTCCAATTCGCGTTGGAGCGCTCCGTGATATTGGTCGAGCAAAATACTCGCGGTGCGAAGCGTGGGTGCGGAGGCGAGCGCCTCGGCGGCGGCGACAGCAATGTCATCGGGGGTGCGATCGCGAATCCAATCTCGCCACGAAATCAACTGGCAACCAAGTTGGGCCAGCGACTCAAGCAGGGCCGATGCGGCCGCCTGCCCGCCATGGCAATGGATTTCGATCGCGTCGGCACGGCGGCAGACGACCACTTCTTCACCGCATGGCTCAAAGCGGCCATAGACGACCTCACCGATGGCAACCGTTGTCAGTCGGCGGCCCGATGCGCTCGCGAACAGCCGTCCGACGGCCTCCGCGGCGCCGCTGCCGGAGACCGCCACAGTGGCCACCGCTCCGCGGCCGGGCGGCGTCAGCACGGCCGCCCTCAAGGGCCGTGATTCAGCCACCGCCGGAAAAAAGCTGATTGTACTGCGATTGGAGGGCATCGCGGGCCGCCTTGATCGACACAATGGCCTGAGCGAACCCTATGGCGGCGGCGCTGTTGTCGAGGTGGCCTCGGGACAACTCATCGACCTTCAAGGTCAGGTCGCCCAACGCGTTCATGGTCCGCACCAATTGCTTACGCCGTTCCGCACCGCTTGCTTGCTGCATGAGATCCCTTATTCTTTGCCTCGAACGTTCTACCTCTCAGTGTAACTGGGCAATCAAGCTGGGAGCAACCTCAGCACCCGCGGCTGCCGGCTGAGGGTGGACGCATCGAGTTGCAAGATGTCGCAGACCTGGGCGGGCCGTGCGAGGCGAAGCTTGGCCGTCGCGATCAAGATGTTCAACTGGCTGACCTTGAGGCCCCTTGAGCAAGAGCCCGACTACGGCTCGCGCCAAATGTGCTCCGGATAGGTTCGCTCGACGATCCGCCCAAACTCTTCCAGCGAGCGCCGCTGGCCTACGGAATGCCAGGGATTGATCCCTGCCAGCTCGGGCATGATTTCCAGCATCTGATCGACCAACGTCTCGGCCAAACGCTCGATCGACGCGTTCTGCGCCTTTTCGCGTATGGCCGCCACGGTCTTCATGATCCGCACGAGCCGGGCACGCTCCATGACGGGGGCCGACAGGGGCGCACCGCTATCGACGAGCAGATCGGCAACCGGCACCTCGAGCGCCTCTTGCCATTGGTAGAGCCGGCTGATCGTCAGGTCGGTGCCGGATTGTTCCTCGCGTCGCAACTCGCGCACGTCGGTGCGCAGCACTTGCCCCACTCGGCGCAGCGATACCCCTTGTTGTCGCCGCACTTCCTGAATGCGGTGCAGCGGCCGCGACGGTCCACTGACGCCGTTGACGGCCGCCGGGACCGTGCGAACTCCCTGCGCGTCAAGCTCGGATAGACTCATGCAACTCTCCTCGTTCGCGCCCCGTCCAGATGAATTGATTCACTCCGCTCGTTCGACAACCGCGCAGCACAACGGCCGCGGAAGAACAATGCCTCAAAGAACATCGCTGAGCGCCGCGCGCACCGCGCCCTCGAAGCGCGACGCCGCCGCTCACTCGGCAATTGAGTAGATGGTCAGAAAACTCCTAGCTGGGCCGACGTCGTTCGCCCGGCAGGTACGCGCTTCATGCCTTGAAGCGCACCCGCCGAAACGTTGCTTGCCCTATGACGCCGGCGACTCACTGGCTGACCCGTGTGCTGCGGAATGGGCCAAGATTTGGTGCCCGCCATCCCGCATTAGCTCAATAATAAGTCAGCCCGAAGGGTTGGACAAGTGGCGGAAGCGGAAAATTTAAGATAATCGGTGCGACCAACAAAAAAGGTCATGGCAATTCGGTCCATCGACTTGCCATGACCTCTATCCTGAAACGGGACCGCTTGTGTCCCGCCCTCCCAGCGTGCTGGTTATCCGCTTTATCGGCCGGGAGGGTCCGCCTTCTGTAACCGTTATGTCGATGAATTGTCGGACGGCGCCGGTGCGGGCGGCTCGTCGGTCTCGAACGTCGGCATGGGAGCCTCGAGTTGCTCGGTTCCAGTCGCAGCGGGCTGCTGGGTTGGCGTTTGGGCTGGATCGACCGTCGTGCCGCCGCCGTCGGCGCAGCCGTCGCAGCCGGCCGGAGCGTATCCCCAATTCTGATACCGGCGCAGATGGCAACGATGGACCCGCCCGTGGCAAGCCGGGCCGCAGCCCGCGGCAGCTCCGCAGGCGGCGTCCACGCAGGGGCCGGCGCCCCAGCCGAGCGGCCGATGGCGACGGTGGACCTTGATCGGGGGAGCACAGCAACCGCCGCCGTAGCCGCCGCCGCAGTAACCGTCCCAGACCCCATTGCAGCAACCGCTGTTGCCGCCGAAGCTGCAATGATGTCCGTGTCGGCCGCACCCGGCGCCGCCGCACGCGCCGTAGCCGCCGTAACCGTAGCCGCCGTTGCCATAACCGCCATAGCCGCCATAACCATAACCGGCGTTCGGGTATCCGGCGTAGCCAGGGTAGGAAGCGAACGAGGGTAGGGCGGGACCGGTCATGCCCGGCGCGGCGTTGACGCCGCCATAACCGAAGCTGCCGTTGCCATAACCGTAGTATGAAAAGCCGGTTGGGTTGGCCATCTCGGCCGCCTGGCCCGGCGACGAAGCACAGACCAAGGCGGCCACCAGGGCCGCCGCGAACCGCGTGATATTCAAGCACTTCATGTTTGGACTCCTTGTCACGATGAGGGTGAACTTTGGAAACATGGCTCACACTCAACGGTAAAGCAAACGCCACCGTTGCATTTTCTCAACCTCGCCCAGGCGCGATAAACTTGAGGGTTGGATCTGTGCCGTTCTTTCCGTGCCAAGGGACCCGTCAGTTGCTCGCCCTCTCCTGCCTACTCGGTATGATCGCTACGATCGTCTGTCTGCTCGCTTGGCGAGGCCTGCGCGGCACGACCTTCGCCGCCCCCGCGGCCTGGGCCGTCTTTTCGTTCGCAGCGTTGACCATCGACGCCGGCTACTCATGGATCCGGTTTCGCGGCAGCCTGCCGGCGGCCGCCCACGCCGACTACCTTGCGGGCATGACCACGTTGGCCCCGTTCGTCGCCTTGCTCGGAGCGAAGCGCCCGCAAGACCGGCCCTGGCAACTCATCGTCGCGTCGCTGCTGGGGCTGCTCGCCTTCCAAGACCTGCGGAGCTGGTCGATCGACCCGTCGGTCCCACCGGCGCCGCACGCGACGTGGTGCTGGCTGATAGCGGGACTGGTTTTCATGCAACTGCTGAACTATTTGCCCACGCGCTACGCGCCGGCGGCATGCATCGCCTTTGCCGGGCAAGTCTGTTTGCTCAGCGTCTGCTTTCCATTCTTGCCCGATGACACCCACCCTGCTTCGTTCGGTTTGCTGCTGCTGGCGGTCTCGACGTTCCTGGCCACCGCTCTTACACGACGGCGCACTTTCGGTCGGCGAGAACCGGAGGATGGCCTTCCTGGGCCGTCCGGTGAGAGAACGGACGGCCCAGGAAGGCCATCCTCCGAAAATGGAACCCGACGCCGGCCGGTCGGCGAGGGCTGGCAGCAGAGCTGGCTCGACTTCCGGAATACTTATGGCGTTCTCTGGTCGCTGCGCGTGGCGGAGCGGGTCAACGCGATGTCGGCGCAAAAGTGCCGCGCCAAGCTCACCTGGCAAGGAGTGCAGGCGGCGGACGAACCGGAAGTCGGCACTCTCGCCGCCGGCGAGGCAGAACCGGTTCATCAGGCATTGAAGGCCATCCTGCTTCGTTTTGTCAGCCACGAGTGGCTGCGAGCCCGGCACACCCTACGCGTTGCTGGGCAAGTTGGAACACGTCCGTAACGTCGGATTCTGCGGCCGCGCCCGCCGGGCCGACATCGACCAGCCGAGAACCGCCGCGGCGTCGAGCGGCCACAGCACCAGCGGCACGCGGCCGTCCCAGGGTCCGCGCCACCACAACCAAGCGCACAAAACCGCACCGAACAGACTCAACCATGCCAAGTCGCGAGCCAGAGCCGGACGTTGGCGCAAGAGCAGAACCAGCACGTAATAGCCTGGCGCCAGGAGCGGCACGAACCAGCGCACCGAGCAGCAGGGGCCGGCATAGTTGTTCGAGAGGGCCGCGTAAAGCAGCCAGGCGCCGCCGGCCAGCGCGGCGGCGAAAACCACTTCGGGCCTTTCCGGCATCCGGCGACGCAGGAGCACAACCAGCCCGACAGCCGCCAGCAACAGCGGCAAGTTGTAATTCAGGAAGCCGTGCTTGCCCAGCAAGAGCGCGGCGGAGTAAAGAACGAAATGGCCGGCCGTGCCGTGCGCCCAGCCGCCTGTCATGTTGGCGGTGCTGAAAGGCGAGCCCGGCCAGGCCAGATACTCGGCCACCGAGTTGGCCGGCCCGACGGTGCCGCCGGTCGCGTAGTTCACGGCGTGATGGGCAGCCAAGCAAGGCAGCGCCGCCAGGCCGAAGCAGCCCACGGCCACGATGCTCCGCGTTCGATAGGCGATGAGCGCCGCCGTGCATAGCAACAAAACGGGGCCCACGCCAAGATCGAGCGTGTAGCCGAGCCCGGACAGAAGCCCCGCGGTCGCACTCACGAATTTGGATGCACAACGTGCGTCGCTCGCCAAACGATCGAGCACCAGAATTAATAGCGCGAGCGTGGCCAGGAGCAGGATGTGATTGTTCACGTGCCGGACGTAAGGCAAGGCCAAAGTGGCCAGCGCCAGACTCGCCGCCAACAGCAAACCGTGGAGCCAGGGCAAGCCCTTCCGCCACGCCAGCCGCCAGATCGCCCAGATCGACACGACATAGGCCACGCCCGACGACAGAAGCGTCATCAGGTAGCAAAACAGCCGCGGATGCTCCCGGACCGTCAGCCCGGTAGACCACTTCAGAAGCTGATAACAGCCCGCCAGCCCAAACGCCGGCAAGGGAGACTTGTCGGAGTAGTAATGCCCGGCGATGAAGAGTTTGTCTTTCGTCCCCCGCGTGCGGAGCAACTCGTCGCCCGGTGCGTAGGGATTGGGGGCCGCGGCGGTCGCGGGCGAGCGGACGAAGAGCGATTCGTCGATCGAAAGAGCATGGCGGTCGACGAGCGATTCGACGGTGGCCAGCCGGCTGCCGTCGTTCCAGCCGCCCGCATAATCACGCGCGCTGACGGCCGCGATCAGTGCGGCCACGGCCACAACGGCAAGTTCCAGCCGGCCTCGCAGCGGGCGGCGGGGGGCGTCGATGCTGTCCGAGATCTCGTCCATGAGACCTGCACAATTTTGGATTTTGGATTTTGGATTTTTGATTTTGGATTTATGGAATCGAAAATCCAAAATCCAAAATCCGAAATTGCGCAAGGGCCGCTAACGCGGCTTGCGCTTGGCGAGCCCCGCGGTTGCCGATTTCTTCTTTTCGCCGGTCGCTTTGTGGGCCGCCGGTTTGTGCGCCGCCGGCTTCTCCGCGGCCGGCTTCTCCGCGGCCGCATGTTTGGCGGTCGGCTCCTCTTTCTTCATGGGCTGCTTCTTGCCGGCCATCGGCACTTTGGCTTTGCTTGGCTTTGGCTCTTCAGTGGGCGGCGCGGCGGCCTTCAGCGGCTTTTGAAGCTCGACCGGCTTGGCGGCGATTGGTTTTTCGTGTCTTTCTTTAGCCGCGTGCTCCGGCCCGGCCTCGGCGGGCTTCGGTTTCGCGCCGCGCTTCGGCAACCGGTCTTTGCAGTCGGGCGCAATCTCCAGCAGGATTTTGTGTACGTTCGGTGAGTGAGGACTGTGGATCAAATCCGCCCCAAGTTGATGCGCCAGCGAACCAAATTCGATGCCTTTGTTCTTGGCAATGGCCCGCTCCAGGCCGGGCACGGTGTGCGCCGCCTTGTCCTGATCGGTGGCCAGCCCCAAAATGCCAAACACTTCCAGCAAGCCGCGATCGAGCGGGATGGCATGCCCGCCTAACGCCGCTTGCGTCACGTAAGCCACGCCGAAGGGCGTCACGCCTTCATACTTTTGCAGCTTTTGCTGGGCCTGGCCGAGGGGCAGCTTCTTGAGCGCCTCGATCTCGAACGAGTAGCTGGCTTCGAACACGCTTTGCAGGACGCGCTTCAGGTTCGCGGCCGACGACGCCGGTTCGGGCAACAGTTGCATGACTTCGGCCAGTTCTTTGACCGTGCTGACCCGCACCTCGTTGAAGTCGAAAAACGTCGTCGAGACCGCCGTGTAGGCTTTGTCGGCCGCCTCGTACTGGGCGTTCTCCAGACAACAGGCGTAGAGCAAATGCTCCAACGCCGGCCGCTCCGGAATGGGCGCCGGTTTATAGTGCTTCTTCAGCACCTTGTGCATTCGGCCAATCAAAGTGGACCGGTTGGGTGTGGGCATGCCTGGTTATTCCTGTTTGCCAAGGACATCGTCATCGACCGCATCGCCGCCGTCCGCCTGCGCCTCGGGCGACAGCCCGGCCTCGTCGGCCGGCGCCGGCGGCAACACGCGATGCAGAATCTCCGCGATCTGGATCGACTTCTTGACGCCCATATCGAGCACGAATTCAAGTCTGGGAGTGTAACGAGTATCAATTCTTTTCGCTACCTTCGATTGCAGAAATCCGGCCGCGCTTTTCAGCCCGGCCAGGCTCAGCTTCTGCTTCGTCTCGTTGCCCATCACCGACACATGCACCTTGGCATGGCGCATGTCGGGGCTCATCTCGACGCGGGTGACGGTCACGTCTTGGATGCGCGGATCTTTCAGGTCGGCGAGAATCGCCATGCTGACGACCTCCCGTACGGCTTCCGCAGCTTTCGCAAGTCGATGTGACGCCATGTTGCAACTGTTTGTGAGGGCGTAACGAAGAAAGCTGTCGAAAACGGGGCCCATTTTGGATTTTGGATTTTCGATTTTGGATTTTAGATTGTAATCCAAAATCCAAAATCGAAAATCACGCAGCCTCCTACAACGTGCGCGCAAATTCCTCGACCCGGTAACACTCCAAAATGTCGCCTTCCTTCAGGTCGTTGTAACCCCGCACCTTCATGCCGCACTCCATGCCTTCGCGCACCTCGCGGGCGTCGTCTTTCTCGCGCTTCAGCGATTCCAGCGGATAATCGCCCAGCACGCGGCTGTCGCGAATCACGCGGACCCGCGAGTTGCGTTCGATCGTGCCCGAAAGCACGCGGCAGCCGGCAATCGTTCCCAGGCGGCTGATGAGGAACGTGCGTTGCACCAATGCGCGGCCCAGGTCGACGTCGCGCTTTTCGGGCTTGAGCATCCCTTCGAGCGCCTTTTTGATGTCGTCGGTGACCTGGTAAATGATGTCGTAACGACGGATTTGCACGCCGCACTCGTCGGCCAGCGATCGTGCGCCTTCATCGGGCACGACGTTGAATCCGATGATCACGGCATCCGAGGCGTCGGCCAAGTGTACGTCGGCCTCGCTGATGCCGCCCACCATCTTCTGCAGGATCTTGAGCTGCACCTCCGGATGCTGCAGCTTGCCGAATTCCTTCATGATGGCTTCGATCGATCCTTGCGTGTCGGCCCGCAGGATGATGTTCAGCATCTGCACCTCTTCGCCGCCCAGCCGCTCGTGCAGGGTCTCCAGGGTGACGTGCGCCGTCTGCTTCGACAGCGCCAGGCGGCGCGACTGCGTCAGGCGTTGCTCGGCGATGTGTCGGGCGTCGCTGATCTCGTGGATGACGTAAAAGTGCTCGCCGGCGCCGGGCGCCTGGTCGAGGCCGGTTATGTTGACCGGCGTGGAGGGCGGCGCCGTCTCATGCGTCCGGCGCGGGTCGAGGGTGTCGTACATGGCCTTGACGCGGCCGTAGGCCGAGCCGCAAACCAGCACGTCGCCGGTCCGCAGCGTGCCGTTTTGCACCAACATTTTGGCCATCACGCCGCGTTCTTCGCTGACTTCCGACTCCAAGCAGGTGCCGTAGGCATGGCGGTGCGGATTCGCCTTGTATTCGTGCAACTCGGCAATCGTCAGCAGCGTTTCCAGCAGGTCATCGACCCCTTGGCCGGTCAGCGCGCTGCACTTGACCACTTCGGTCGTGCCGCCCCAATCGGCCGGCAACAACTCGTTGACCGCCAACTGCTGCATGATGCGGTCGATATTGATGCCGGGCAGGTCCATTTTGTTCAAGGCGACCACGATGGGAACATTGGCCGCGCGTGCGTGGCTGATGGCCTCTTCGGTCTGCGGCATGACGCCGTCGTCGGCGGCCACCACCAACACCGCGATGTCGGTGACGTTCGCTCCGCGGGCACGCATCTGCGTAAACGCTTCGTGGCCCGGCGTATCGACGAAGGCGATGGGCCGACCCTCGCGCTCGATACGATAAGCCCGAATGTGCTGGGTGATGCCGCCGCTTTCTCCCGCCGCCACGTTGGTGCCGATGATGCGGTCCAACAACGACGTCTTGCCGTGGTCGACGTGTCCCAAAAAGGTGACGACCGGCGCTCGCGGCTCGAGCTGCTCGGCCGAGTCTTGCTCCGCCTGGATGGCGCTGATCAACTGGCTCTCGATGTCGTAAGCCTTGCGGACCTCGACTTCGGCGCCGAATTCGCCGGCCAACAGCTCGACCGTCTCGGCTTCGAGTTCTGAGGTGATCTTGGACATGATGCCCAACTGCAGCAGCTTTCCGAGGACCATGTTGACCCCGACGCCGATGGCGGCCGAGAAGGCCCGCACGGTGCAGGGCAACTGAATGACGACGTGTCCCTTGCGCGGCGCGGCGGTGCTGATGCCCGGACGTTTATGGCGGGGCCGGGGACGCCGGAAGGCCCGTTCTTCCTCGACCACTCCGCCGGCTCCCACGCGTAGCGGCCGATCGCCGGCGGTCCGTTTACGGATGCGTTGCCGCTCTTCGCGGGTGCCCATTTGGGCCAGGCCACCTTCGGCGGCGGCCGGCTTGGCGCCGCGTCGCGGGCGAAGCGAGCCGGGAGCGCTGGGCGGAGCCGCGGGACCGGCCGGTCGAGCACCGCCCGGCTTCTTGGCGGGTCCGGCGGGCGCCGTGTCGAGCTTCTGCTCGGCCACAACCTTGACCTGCTGGGCCAAAGGAGCGCGGCCACTGCGTACGTCGGCGGGTAGCTTGATGACCGGCTTCTGAGGGGCCGGCTCGGCGGGTTTGACGGGCGGCGGCGGTTGCTGCGCGGTGGGCAAGGGGGCCACGCGAATCACGGGCGCCTTGGGACCTTCGGGTGGCTTCTTGGACGCCTCGGCAGCCGCAGGCCGGTCGACGCGCTCGGTCTTGGCGGCCGGCGCCGGCTTGGACGGGAGCACCGGCGGCTTGCCCGAAGTGCCACCCGGCGGAATGTAGGCCTCGCGGCTGACCGGCGCGGTCGTCGCTGGCGGCGGCAAGGTCGCCGTCCCGCCCTTCGAACCGGCGGCCACCGGCTTGCGTCCGTTGCTCTTTCCCACGCCGCCCGCTAAATAAGCCCGGACCGTCGATTCTTCTTCGTCAGTCAGGCTCGCTAGCGCAGATCCTTTGCCCGTTACGCCTGCTTTGGCGCAAATCTCGACGCACTCTTTACTGTCAATTGCGAATTCTTTAGCTAGTTGATAGATCCGTACGGACAAGTCTGCGATCTCCGTCGTCATTGTGGCCGGCCTAGGATACGGCCGGCGTCTTTCAGTTAACTCATTGTGACCATCTCCTAAAACGGCCCACAAATCCGTAGGTCAGGCTATTCAGCCCGACCTTGCCAAGCAATCATAATAGGCTAAAAGCGGTCGGGCTGGAAAGCCTGACTGTTGCCTTTCAGCGAAAAAAAGGCGATTCGGCTGGTCCCACCCTACCAACCTACACCCTACTGCCCACCTTCTTCGGAATGCACTTCCTGGACCTCGGCCAGTGCCTCGGAGCCGTTTGGCATCGGTGGGGCGCCGGCTTGCAACTCGGCCTCCTCCCTCTCTTTCGCCTCAAGCTCCTTGGTGGCGGCGTCGATCCGTTCCTGCTCGCGCTGGCGGCGACGCTCTTCGCTGGCCGCGGCCTCGGCCTCAAGCGCTTTCGCTTCGGCCTGGGCCACAATCGTATCGACCTGCTCCAGCGACAGCCCGCCCATCTCCATCAGCGAGTCGGGCTCGATCACCGACAGATCATCGTAGGACAAAAAGCCTTCGCCGACCAGCTTTTCCGCCAGACCTTCGTCGACGCCTTCCAGGGCGCTGAACCCGCCGACCGCCCGTTCAATCTGCTCGTCGAGCTCTTCGCGGGTCATGATCTCGATATCCCAGCCGCAGAGCTTGCTGGCCAGCCGCACGTTTTGCCCGCGGCGGCCGATGGCCAGCGACAACTGGTCTTCGCGCACCAGCACGATGGCCCGACCCAGCATCGAGCACAAAATGACCTCATCGACCTCGGCGGGCTGCAGGGCGTTGGGAATCAACACCTGCATGTCGTCGCTCCAGCGGACAATGTCGATCCGCTCGCCCGCCAATTCATCGACGATGTTCTTGATGCGGTTGCCGCGCACGCCGACGCACGCGCCGACGCAATCGACCCGCTGATCGGTGCTGCTCACGGCCACTTTCGTGCGATAGCCCGGCTCGCGTGCCATAGCCCTGATCTCGATGACGCCGTCGGCAATCTCCGGGATTTCCTGCTCGAACAACCGGCCGACCAGCGCCGGCCGGGTGCGGCTGAGAATGACCTTGACCCGGCTGCCGGCCTTGCGCACTTCGCAAATCGTGGCCCGCACGCGTTCGTTGGCGTGATGCGTCTCGCCCGGAATCTGCTCGCTGCGGGGAAGGATGGCCTCGCAATTCGGCAGCGCCACGGTGGCGGCGCCGCCTTCATACCGCTGCACGACTCCGGTGACGAGCTGGCCTTTTTCCTTGTCGTATTCGTCGTACAGGGCGTCGCGCTCGGCTTCGCGGACCTTCTGGATGATGACTTGCTTGGCGGTTTGGGCCACGATGCGTCCCAGGGTCTCGCCCGCGTCGAGCGGCACTCCGTTGTGCGTGCCGCTGATGGTTCCGTCGGCGCGGTCGATGTGGACCAGGCAGTCCTGTTCTTCACCGTATTGTTTTTTGGCGGCCGAGACCAAGGCCGCCTCGATCGCCTCGAAGACGATTTCCTTGTCGATGTTCTTGTCGCGGTGAATCGTGTCGACGATTCGGAGCAGTTCGCTGGTATTCATGGCACTCATCTTTCGGCGCCCGTGGCGCGCTAAAAATCGGATTGTCGAATTGTAAGGCGGGTCGGGCGGAGCTCGGTCCGCATTTCCCACCGGTGGCGTCATTCATCTTGGGGCGGCACCCGGCAAGGCTCAACGCTCGCGCCACCGCCCGGTCTTGGCCTCCTTGAAATAAATTAAGTACCTACTTGTAGGGCGGGCCGGCGCTCGCAAGCTCGCTGGTCCCGCCCTACGCCCCATAAAACGAAAACGGCAACCAGCCTACCCCACCGGCCGCCGCCCGACTAGACGACTACCGACATAAAGGTACCGACCTGGTTACCTATCTCACCCCCGGCGGACACAGGTTTCGACCGGACTGGCCGTCGAACCAATGTGCCCGCCGCATGTCCAACAATGCGATAACTTGCTCTCCTGGTTTCAGCCCCGAGCAGTCCCGACACCTACATAATACCGCGCCGGTCCAATTAGGCGATGCCGAATTCGGCGATTGCGTCGCCGAGGGACCCGGCGAAATCGAGATCAGGCAACCATCGCCTTGGCTTTCGACCATCTCGACGCACGCCGGCACGGCCACAGAGTCGTCGGAAAGTGCCGTCTCGCTCGGGGATGGCTGCGGGCTGAGGGATGAGCGATAAGGGATGGCGGGGCCGACAAGATGCACGTCTTCGGGCCGCAGCCCCACCTGGCAGGGACCGCCGGTTTCACTCCCCCGCCACCAGTGGCGGTCGACCTCCATCGACCAACCGCCGCCGGACAGGCGAAATGAGCTGCCGTCCGCCCCCTGGCCCGCCGGTCGAGCATCGAAAAAATTCATCGGCGTGTTTCCCACGAAGCCCGCCACGAAACGATTGGCCGGCCAGTCGTAAACTTCCTGCGGTTGGCCAACTTGCTCGATTTTGCCCCGACGGATGACGGCCACCCGGTTGCCCAGCGCCAATGCCTCCGACTGATCGTGGGTCACGTAGAGCATGGTGGCGCCCAGTTCGGCGTGGAGTTGCTTGATCTGCCGCCGCAGATCGAGACGTAAGGGAGCGTCGAGGTTCGAAAGCGGCTCGTCGAAGAGAAATACGGCCGGACGGCGGATCATGGCCCGCCCCAGCGCCACGCGCTGCCCTTCTCCGCCCGAAAGTTCGCCGGGCTTGCGGTCGAGCAACGACTCGATGCCGAGCTTGGCCGCGGTTTGCCTTACCCGATCGTCGATTTCCTTGCGGCTGAAAGACTTGAGGCCGAACGAAAGGTTCTTGTAAACTGTCCAGTGCGGATAGAGGGCGTGGCTTTGAAAGACCATCGCCACGTCACGATCTCGGGCCGCGACGTCGTTGACCGCGCGTGTGCCGATGCGGATGGTGCCGTCGGTCGGCCGCTCGAGTCCGGCCACCAATCGCAAAAGCGTGCTCTTGCCGGAACCGCTCGGTCCCAACAGGGCCAGCAGCTCGCCGTGGTACACTTCCAAATCGAGGCTGTCGCAGGCAACAATGCCGCCGGGATAGCGTTTAGACAGCCCTTCGAGCACGATGCCAGCCATGATCACCCTTGGCGGACGATCGACATCACTTCTTGGCCGGCGCGGCGGCGCCTTTCTTGGCCGGCGCGGCAGCGGCGCCTTCGGCGACCGCGGTGCCTTCACCCTCTTCTTCTTCCTTACGCTTCTTTTTCTTCTTCATCGAGATCTTGTAGACCCGCACTTTGGGCAGACCCAGCGGGCTTTGGCCTTCTTGCCAACGGTCCGACGATTGCAGCCGCGCGATCCGCTCGCCGCGGGTCAGCACGCTCCGCGAGCGCACCAACCCGGCACGAATCTGCAAGCTCTTGTCCATAGTCATGGCGACGATTCTCCTTCTCCGACCTCTTTATTCCCGCACGGGCGGCTTTGGTTCAATTCGCAACCCACTAATATAGGCAAGCCGGCGCTTGGCTTCAAGGCAGGCGGTCCGGACCGGTCACGTCTCGCTGCCCCAATGGGAAACCTCGTCGTCGGCGCGTCGCTGGAAGAAGCGTTGAAGATCAATCCATTTCGCGCCGACATTCACGCCGAGCTCAGCCGTATCACCGCGGCGGCCGGTCGCCTCGAGCTCAGCGAACGTCATCGGCGCATGAGCCAACGACTGAAAGCCGACGCGACCGAACCGCCGGACTCGGACTAATCTCCGCGGTTGGTGTAGGGCGCCTGCGTACCGGGTTCGGCGAAGCTTTACTGGATGTCGGCGCACAAGCCACGGATTTCCACAAGCGCACGGGATCCCAACTGGCAACCGTTGCAGTTCATAGCATCGGAAGCGACGGGTTAGGCGTACCGGCCCTAACGCCCGCCCGCCTTGAGCGTCGTGACCGCCCGCGGCGGCCAAGTTTCCGGCCTCGTGCCGTTCTTGCCTGCGGCGGAGATTAAAATATCGCCAGCTTGCTGCACGTCCTTTACCTGCCGTCTACAATAACGGTGGGAAAGCGGTGCTCAAAGCAATAATAAGGAGAGATTGTCATGCGTTTCCGCAAATGGTCGTCGGTGGCCGCTCTGTTGGCCGTGTTGATGTGGAACATGCCGCAACTTGCGGAGGCGCATGGTGGCGGCGGGGGTGGTGGAGGCGGCCACGGCGGCGGAGGCTTCGGAGGCGGAGGTTTTGGCGGGGGCCACGGAGGTTTTGGCGGCGGATTCGGCGGCGGGCACATGGGCGGATTCGGCGGCGGGCACATGGGAGGCTTCGGCGGAGGGCACATGGGCGGAATGGGTGGCTACGGCGGCGGACATTACGGCGGCATGGGCGGCATGGGCGGCATCAGCGGCGGCCATCACGCTGGCATGGGTGGCTATGGGATCGGCGGACATAGCGGACTGGGCGGTTACAGCGGCCTCGGCGGACATAGCGGCCTCGGCTCGCCTGCCATTGGCGGAATGCATAGTGGAGGCATCGGCCATAGTGGGACCCTGGGCGGATTCTCCGGCGTCGGCGGTCATCATGCCGGCGGTCTGGGCACCGTTAACCACAATCCCAGTTCATTTACCGGACAACATTTCAACAGCGGTACGGCGGGCAGCCACGTGATGAGCGGCTACCGCGGCGTCGGCGGAACGACGTTCGCCGGCACGCATGCCCAGGGCCTCTTGTCGCACCAGGCCGGCAACTTGGGCGGACATTCCAATTTCTTGCAGCAGCATCACGTCGGTGGCGTCGGCACGGGCACGGGCTGGGGCGGCCACAACGCGACGGGCGGCCTGACCGGCACCGGCGGTGCGTCGGGCATGCACCACGGCGGCATGATGGGCCAGCACCACGGCGGCATGATGGGCCAGCACCACGGCATGAACGGAAACCACAACTTCAACCGCGGCTTTTTTCCGTTCTTCGGCTATCCCTTTTTCGGCTTCGGTTATCCGTTCTTTGGACTCGGTTACGGCTTGTACGGCCTGGGCTATGGCTACGGCGGCTATGGGTACGGCGGCTATGGTTATGGCGGCTACGGCTATGGCTATAATCCCAACGCCTATTACTACGGTCCCTATGGCTACGGCTATGGCGGGTACGGCTATCCCTACGGCTATTCTCAGACCGCGCCCACTCAGCCAACTCAGCCCGCCGTGAAGGCCAGCGACGCCGAAGTGTTCGCTCAGAAGGGAGAGAACGACTTCAAAGCCGGTGACTACAAATCCGCCGTCTATGCCTGGAAGCACGCGCTGGTCGACGATCCGCAAAACGGCGTGCTGATCATGATGTTGGCGCAGGGTCTGTTCGCCATGGGCAACTTCAACGAAGCGGCCGGCGCGGTGCAGCAGGCCATGCTGCTCTTGCCCGAAGATCAGTGGGGGGTGGTCGTGGCGAACTACCGCGAGCTGTACGGCAAGATCGGCGACTACACGACGCAGTTGCGGGCCTTGGAAAAGGCCGTAAAAGCGGCTCCCGACGACGCCGGCACGCGCTTCTTGCTGGGCTATCACTACGGATTCCTGGGCTATCCGCAGCAGGCGGTGAAGCAACTCGACAAGACGCTTAAGATCCAGCCCGACGACCAGTTGGCCAAGAAGCTGCGCCAGCAGTTCCAAGCGAAGTTGCCGGCCGGCGACAACGGCCAGGGTGGGCAGGGCGACGGCAAGAAAGCTCAACCCTTCGGCAACCAGGCCGACGATAAGACGGCCGACGATGCAAAAAAAGCCGCCGATGCGAAAGGCGCCTAAACGCGGTCGCGGATGGAACGCTATGAGGCGATTGTCGTTGGCATAGGCGGCGTGGGCAGCGCCGTCCTTTGCCATCTGGCCCGCCGGGGCGTGCGCGTGCTGGGTCTCGATCGCTTTCCGCCGGGACACGATCGCGGCAGCTCGCACGGCTCGACCCGCATCATTCGGCAGGCTTATTTCGAGCACGCCGATTATGTTCCCTTGCTGCTTCGGGCATGGGAACTTTGGAGCGAACTCGCCGCCGAGTGGGGCCGGCCGCTGTTGGAAGAGGTCGGCCTGTTGCAGATCGGCCCCGCCGACGGCGTGGTCGTGCCGGGCGTGATGGAAAGCGCCCGCCGGCACGGCCTCGACGTCGAGCAAGTTCCGCCCGGCGAGATCGTGGCCCGCTGGCCGGGCTTTCACGCGCATGACGGACTGCTTGGCGCCTACGAGCGCCGCGCCGGTTATCTGCGCGTCGAAGACGGCGTGCGGGCCCACCTCGCCGCGGCCCTGGCGGCGGGCGCTGAGGTGCGGTGCGACCGCGCCGTGGTGGCCTGGCGCGGCGAGGGTCCGTCGGTCGCGGTGCAAACCGACCGCGAAGAGATTCGTGCCGACCGGCTGCTGATTACCGCGGGACCTTGGGCCGGCGATCTTTTGGCCGATTTCGCGGTCCGCTTGACGGTGTTGCGCAAACCGGTCTTTTGGCTGGCGACCCGCGACGACGCCTACCTTGCCCAACGTGGCGCACCGTGTTTCTTGTACGAGCTGCCCTCGGGAATCTTTTACGGCATTCCGCAGACCGACGAGCGTGGTGTGAAGGTGGCCGAGCACAGCGGTGGCGAGCCGGTCGACGATCCGCTTCGGCTCGATCGCGCGTTACGGGCAGACGACCACCACCGCGTGACCCGCTTCGTGGCCGGCTATCTGCCGCGGGCCACGCCGGAGGTGCGGCAGCATTCGGTCTGCATGTACACGATGACCTCGGACCAGCATTTCATTGTCGATCGGCACCCCAGCTTTCCGCAGGTGGTGCTGGTAGCGGGCCTTTCCGGGCACGGCTTCAAGTTTGCGCCGGTGTTGGGCGAGATTGCGGCCGACCTGGCCCTGAAGGGTCAAACGCGGCACCCGATCGGCTTTTTACGCTTGGACCGCTTTCACGCTTGATGGATGCAGCGGTAGGGTGGGACCAGCGAGCTTGCGAGCGCCGGCCCACCGATACCGACGTCGTTTTCATGGTGGGCCGGCGCTCGCAAGCTTGTATTGGCAATGCTTCGCCGAGCACTGCTTGGCCGGCGAACCACGCGCAGCGCGCTGCCAATTCGGCGCGTGGCTCGGCCCGAGGCCAGCCACGATGGCTAGCGCGCCGATGCGCTGCCGGCAACGCCTACGCGCCGTTCCCCTAAATGATGAAGTAGTGGGCTGCGAACAACACCGAATAGATCACCAGGAAAAACGCCGATAGGAGCAATCCAACGAAGACGACGACGCGTGGTAGGCGCGCCGACATCCGGCCAAGGACGATGTAAATCGGCAGCGCCACCGCGACGTAACGACCGCAGCTTCCCATGCACATTTCGAACGACCTTGTAAAATAAGGGATGGCGACGGCGGCCGTGGCAAACATCGCCTCGTTTTTATTTATCCAACGGTGCCGTACGCCCGCGGCGATCAGAACCACCGCGAGCAAGAAATAGAGAGGGTTGAAGGCCTGCAGGCTGAATAGAAAGTGATTCTGCAAGTCATGCCGCTGCCAAAAAGCGGGTGACGACGGCACGTAAACAGACCACAGCGGCTCTAGCGTGCCGATCGCCAAGACCGTCGGCCAGGCCGCTTCCGGCGGGCGCAGCCGCCATTGACGCTGCGCGGTCGCGAAGGCGGCGGCGTCGCCGAACTCGACGTATTGGAAAGCCATAAACCCCACCAGCCCGCAGATTGCCAGAGGGACGAGCCAAATCATGGAAACGGCGAAGGAGCGCGCGTCCCGCGATCTTTGCCAACAGGCGGCGATCACCGGTGGCAGTAGCGCGACGCCGACGGGGCGAATCGCTGTTGCGGCGCCCGCGAGCGCACCGATCCAAGACAGCGGGCGCCTCTGCTCAATCGCCAATAGGCAAAGGCAGCAAACAAGGGAGAACAGGCTCTCAGTGTAGGCAAAACGGAAAAAGCAGGTCGTGGGAAACACGGCCAGCCACAGCAGTGCATAGCTTTGAGTTGCCGCATGGCCAGGAAAGCGATGGGCCAAGTAGTAGGCGAAGGTCAAATAGGTTCCCACCAGGGCGACGTTTGAAACCATGACCAGCGCCGCTTCCGGCGAGAGACCCGTCGCGCGGCTTAAAATCCTGCCGAGTAAGGGAAAAGCCGGGAAAAAGCCGGCCGTGGAAGGGCGGTCGGGGCTGTAGTAGTAACCATCGCGACTGATGCGCGCATACCACTCGCCGTCCCAATTCGCCATCCGTACAAAGACGCCGTCAGCCTCCACCGCGTTTCCTTGCAGCGACGGCACGAACGCCATGCCAAATGCCACACTAGCCATAACGAAAGCCGTTGTGGCATAGCACACGATGAGCGCAGCCAAAAAGTTGGGCGCGTGCGTGTGCAGAGCGCCAAGCCTGTATCGCGCACTAAACGTGGGGCGGCCTCCGTTGTGAAATGCGCCGCACGACAAGGTAAATCAAGACCAGCGCCACCAAGCCAAGCGCCCCGAGCACAACCGGGGACCACCCGCTCCTGGAATCGAGGGCCGCTTCGGGAATACCGTAGTGATCAAGGCGAAACTCGGTGTCGGGCATGTCGCATGGCCCGGGCGCGCCGAAGCGATATGTGCGATAAAGATTGACATCCCCCTTCGCGCGGACCTTGTCGTGAGTAACGACATTCGGAAAAGGACGGCCTCCGCGGCCCGGCTGGTAGGTGACTGTTGTGGACACTCTAGTCTGCCCTGACATGAGATCGGCTCCGCCACGATCGATCAGCCACGCGTTGTCCGGCCGGAGTACGACCCAGTATTCCGCGGGTGGCAGAGTCCATTGGGTCTTAGGTCCGTTATAGCTTGATCGCAATACGACCGACTCCTGGTTGCCGGGACCAGGCTCGCGCATTGACCTCGCCTCGGTAAGCTTAAAGCCGGCGCCCTCGACAAGCTCCCGCACCGGAACGCCAGCGACACGGAAACTCGACTGGAGCACCCATTCACGTTCGGCGTCAAGCCCCTCAAAGTCCCTGAACACTTTGGCACCGTTGCCGCGCCGTCCGCCGTCGAGCCTCCAGAGGCTGGCGCCCTCCCCTTGGGCGACGAGGAAGCGGTACTCAGTGTTTAGCACACGGCGGCTTACGCCTCTGCCCGGGTGATTGACCTCGATCAATCTTCTCGATCTGCTAGGATCCCAGCAGATGGTCACAATCGAATCACGCGCCCTGCTGCGGCTCTGACCGGCCTCGTCGACATAACTATAGTGCTCGTGTTCTCTGCAGGTCACCTTAAGGCTGCTCGTCGCTTGCTCCGCCCTTTGCCAAGCTGCATATGCCTCATGACGAATTCGCGTGAGGATCGATTCACTTATCTCCCCGGTTGCTTGAGGCGGTTCGATTACCTCTCCCCTAAGTACGCGTTGAGAGGAGTGAAGCGACAATGCTGCCAGCAATAATAATGTTCGCCGCCAGCCGGCGCCGGAGTAAGCGCATGCTAATCCCATCGTTGTCGACCGTACATTGTTGGTTGCTCAAACACTCAGCATGGCCCACGATACTCGAGCCTACCCCGGGATTGACTTTGCCAAAATAGCCATGCGCGACCGGTAGGTAGTTTATTCTCGGAAGATGGCCATCCGAGGCCGGTGACGCCAACGGCGACGGGTTAGGAAGCCCATCTCCCTCGAAGCGCAAGCGCGTAATCGCCCACGGCAATTTATAGGTTTATCGTCCGGTACTACTCGCACCCACCGACTTGCCGATCCATTCTGCGACAACCTCGAACCAACGACGTGGCGGGGCGCGCGTTCGGCGCTTCCACGGCTCAAAGTTGGTAACGAGCGCCAATACCCCGCACTGCGCGGAGGATGGACAAAAAGGCGCTGAATTAGCACTACGGCGCTACTCGCATACGCAATTGGTGGCCGTAGCGGTTTCTGTACACACCAACGGAAAGGGACAGCTTCCGCTACAAAGCAGCGAGCCCGCGCAGGTGTAGCCGCCAAGGAGGAGGCGGGCGCCACCGGCAACAACAGCGATTGCCAGGCAAATCGATAAGAGTCGTTTGGACATCACTTTTTCCTTCCGTATACAACGAGACACATTCCGTGGGCCAGAACCGCTCTGGCCCGAACATTTAATTCGCACGCTATATCAAGCACTAAACGTCAGGCGGCCTCCGTTGTGAAACTCGCCGCACAGCAAGGTAAATCAAGACAAGCGTCACCAAACCGAGTGCCCACAGCACCAGTGCCGACCACGCGCTCCTCGAGTCGAGAGCCGCCTCGGGTATGCCGTAGTATTCCAGGCGGAACTCGTCGTCGGATCGATTGCAATCGTTTGGGGGAGCGAGCTTATAAGTGCGGTGTAGTTTGACGTCGGCCTTCACCTGCGCCGTGTCATAGGTTAGCAGTTCGGGAAAAGGGAGACCGCCCAAGCCGGTTTGGTAGCTGACTGTTTGGGATTGCCGGTTTTGTTCTGATAGGAAATCGACCCCGCCGCGATCGATGAACCACGCGTCTTGCGGGCGCAGCAAGGCCCAGTATTCCGCCGGTCCGAGAATCCATTCGGTCTTCGGTCCGTTGTAGCGGGATCGCAAAATGACGGCCTCCTCATTCGACGATGTCGAGTCCCGCATCGACCTCGCTTCAAGCAGCGTAAAGACCGGTGCATCGATCAGGTCGCGCACCGGCACGCCAATCACCCGGAAACTCGACTGGAGTATCCATTCGTGTTCCGCCTCAAACGGCTCAAAGGTTTTGAACTCCCGCGCGCCGCCGCCGCGCCGGCCCTCGCCGAGGCTCCAGAGTGCAGCCTCCGGTGTCTGGTAGACAAGGAAACGGTATTCTTTGTTCAAGACACGGCGCGTTTTGTGGCCTGTGCCCACGCCAGCGACTTCGGTCAGCCTTCTGGAGTTTCTAGGATCCCAGCAGATGGTCTCAATCCATTCAAGCGACCTGCTTGCCCTCTGACCCCCTTCATCGATATAACTATAATCCTCGTGTTCCGTCCATTTCACTTCTAGGTTCTTCGTAGCCGCTTCGGCGCGTTCCCACGCGGGATAAGCTTCATGCCGTATTCTCGTCAGCACGGACTCATCTACCTCGCTTGTTCGTTCGACGGGCTCGAGGACCCCTGCCGCAGTGGTCACTTGAACGTACGCGAGCATGATATACGCGCCCAGCAGCAATACTCGCGGCCGCCACGCAGCGCCGGAGTAAAGAGACTTTGTTCTCATGGTTGCGGCCTCTACTCCTCAGGGCACTAAAACAAGTGGATCGCAAAGCAGGATGGCGAGCGACGTTCGCGCCGATTAGCGCGAGTTTCGGTAGCAGCGACGCTATTAATAGTAACCGCTGCCGGGTGGGCTGTACGGCCAGCCAGCCCAGCGCTGGCGGTTACTAGCGGAAGGTCGATCCCCGACTCGCGGTTGCTTGATTCGGCGTTCAATTTATTTTGAAAAGCAGTTGCACTGCGACGGGGCCGACAACTTACAGATCGGATTGCCCGAGGGACAAGTCTTTCCGGCACAGGTCGAGGCGCCCGGACAGGTGTAGGCAAAGACCAGACTCGCGCTGCCACCAAGAATAGCAATTGCGAGGCACATTGATAGGACGGCTTTGACCATTCCATTTTCCTCCATACAGAACCAGAGACATCCGCGGGCCAGAACCACTCTGGCCGACAAAACTAAAGATACAGGCGCTAGGTTGAGCCCTCTGCGACGATAACTACCTGCAGCATGATCCGGGGCGAGGCCCTGTCAATGAACAAACGTGCCTCGTGGGTCGCTGTTTCCCCCGGCGGGGCGGAGGAGATACGGAAGCGAACCAGCCTCCGACCGCCGGCTTCGATGGCAATCGGAAGATCATCAATTGAGGCGCAGCCACAACTTGTCTGAGCGCCGAGGATCCTTATCGTTTGCTCCGTTGAATTACGGACGGAGAACTCGGCGACCGATTCTTCACTGGACCGCGAGGCGATAACCTGCAACGGTCGCTCAACAATTAAAGGATAACCGGTCACGAGAGCGAGCATTGGCCAGGCAGCCGCATGGGCCGGAAAGAAAAGGGCGGCTGCGCAGCCTGCGGTCGCCCCCAAGAGCCTAAATTGGTGGGCGAACACCTGTGAGAAGCTCGCTGGTGCTGGGGCGACATCTCGGCCCTGCCGTTCGGTTCTTCTAAACAAAACCGCGAGCGACAGTGCCCCGTCCACGAGGAACGACGCTGACGGATGAACTTCAATAGCACCGAAGCAGCCGCATGTTTTAGAACCAGCTACCCAGAGATTCAGCGAGTAGGCAGCGAAGGCCGTGAAGGTTGCCGCGGTCAACCAGCGAAGCGGACGGGCAAAGACGCCTAGAAAAAGCCAAACGGCCAGCCCCAGCTCGTATTCGACCAGGCCCATCTGCACGGGCCGCGTCCAGATGCCGTGCGTAGCGATGGGGGAAAACTCGATGTGCCGCGCCTTCAAGACGGCGGCGACCAATAGCACGAGCGCAGCCGCCGTTCTGGCGGTGCGAAACGTAGGCAACCGAGGCCGTGGCGAAAAATGCATGGTGCAGACTCCCTCCTATACGCACGAGGGCTTTGGTTCTGGCTGGCCGTCAATGTAGACTTGGCCGTCACCGTTGTCAAGTGGCCGAGCGCCACGGTCGACAGGAAGCCGATTCGCCGGCGATCGCGATCAGAACTGCGGGTGTTGCCAGGCGCACCGCCTAGCGGTATATTCCAGGCAAGACATCTCTGAGAGGGCCTCGTCCGATGGCTGCACTTATCGGTGAATCGCGTGTTGAGCGGCGGCAGGCGAGCGACGGAGCGCCGCTTGTGTTCCGGAGCAACCAGGACGCTTTTTCGCGCTACGCATGCTCGCGGCCGCTCGCCTATGCCCTCTTTCGGGCCGCCGAATGCGACGAGCTGGCGGCGTTGCGCGTCCCGCGGCCCGTGCTTGATGTCGGCTGCGGGGAAGGGGAGTTTGGCGTGTTCGCGCTTGCATCACCGCCCGACATCGGTGTCGATCTTTTGGCCGATCGATTGGCGCAGGCGCGGAAGGCGGCGCGGGCCGGGACGCTGGCGCGAGCCGACGCGTGCCGGCTGCCATTTGGCGACGCTTCGTTCGCGTCGGTGTTGGCGGTCTCGGTGTTGGAACACTTTGAGCGGCCGGCGACGGCCCTGGCCGAGATCGCGCGGGTGCTGCGGCCCGGCGGACGGTTCATTGCGACGATTGTGCTGTCCGATCTACACCAACATTTGTTCTACCCCAGGCTGCTGCGACCGGTGGGTCTCGATCGAGGATATCTGGCCGCGCACGACCGCGTTTTTAAGCACAAAAGCTTGCTGCCGAAGGACGACTGGGAGAAAATGGTTTCAGCCGCCGGTTTGGACGTAATCGAGAGCCGAAAGATCGTATCGCCCGCCGTAACCCGCGCGTTCGATTTTTTTCTGGCGACCGCTTGGCCCTATCGGCTGCTGCAGCAGTTTGGCGTGCGCTTCGTCTGGCGGCCCCGCTGGATGGAAGGATGGTGCTGGCGGTTGTTCGAAACATTGGTCCACGACGGCGCAGGTGACAGGGCGGAAGACAACGAATCGGAGATCGGGCCGATGAATGACCGCAACCCGACCACCGCGGCGCTCCGGAGCGAGGCTGAGGCGGAGGGAAGCACGTTGTTGATGGTAGCCGAGAAACCTTGACTAAGAGGAGACAGGCATGAGTGGCCGTTGCAGGCGTTCCGCCATGACGCTCGTTGAAACGCTGGTTGTCATCTCGATCATCGGCATGTTGATGTCGTTGCTGTTGCCCGCCGTGCAGGCCTCGCGCGAGAGCGCGCGCCGGACGCAGTGCCAAAACAATCTGCATCAGCTCTCGCTGGCGCTCGCGGGGTTCGAAAGCTCACGAGGGCGCTTTCCGCCCGGCCGCTTTGGCGGGAACTTCGGCTACGGTCCGACCTCGCGCGCCTGGAGTTGGGGGGCGGAGTTGCTGCCGCTCTTGGAGCGGAAGGACCTTTACGACCTGGGTAGCGTGCAAACCGCCGCTTTGAATGCGAGCATCGCCACGAGCCAGCAACTTTCAATATTTCTTTGCCCGTCGGCCGCAGTCAGCGGGCCCCGCGTCGACGCGGGGAACCTCGCGGGGCTGCCTGTCGGGCAAGCGACCTACAAAGCCGTGAGCGGCGCCAATTGGGGCGACGACTACACGCAGCCGGGCAACGTTCAGATTGCCACCGACTGGCGCAACAAAGGAAGGAACGGATCTTACGACGGCCTCGACGACGGCGACGGTATCATGTTCCGCAGCGATTACCAAAATCCGAGCTTGATGGCACGAATCCGCGACGGCACCAGCCGCACTTTTCTTCTCGGCGAAGACCTGCCCGATCAAGATGAGTGGGTGTCGTGGCCTTATGCGAACAATGCCTACGGTACGTGCGCCATGCCGCCGAACTTGACGAAATATCCTCCGGCCAACTGGGAAAACACGTGGGGGTTTCGCAGCCGACATCCGGGCGGCTTGAACTTCGCCATGTGCGATGGATCGGTGCGGTGGATCAACGACTCGATCGCGCTTGCCGTTTATCGCGCGCTGGCCACGATCGACGGGCAGGAGGTTTTTGGCGACGACCAGTGGAGATGAGGCACGGCGCCTGTCAAACATGGGCTAGTCGGATTCAACCCTCAGCAGCAAGTCGACTTGACCGCTCCGATTTCGATCAACAGAACAATGCGGGTCCCGCGCATCACCGAGAGCTTCCGCGATTCAGGGAGGCGCGAGCGACTGATCGTTTGGGGCGTCGCGGCGGCCGCGCTGGTGCCTTTCGCGTCGTTGGCAATGCCCGACGACAGGGTCTTGCCGTACTATGAATGGAGCGATTACGCGGCCTACCACCTGCCGGTGCATGAGTTTATCCGTGAGGAGTTTCTCGCGTGTCGCGTGCCGCTGTGGATTCCTTGGCTGGGGAACGGCACGCCTCTGCACGCCAGCCAACAAGCCGGGGTGTTCTATCCCGGCGTAAGTTTGCTCCTGCTCCTCTTTCCGGCCAACTACGCGCTGAGGCTGGCGCTCGTTTTGCATCTGGGGCTGGCATTCTTGGGGCAATACCGCCTATGCCGTGCGCTGGGAACGAGCGCCTTGGCTGCAAGCCTCGGCGCATTGGCGGTCGTTCAGGGCGGCTTCATGGTGAACCATTTGGTGGCTGGCCACGTGAACGTCGTGATCGGCGGCGCCCTTGTGCCGTGGTTCCTGTGGGCGTTGGTCCGCCTGCTGGACGCGCCCGGCGCGTGTCGTGCGGCGCTCGCCGCGGTGGTTGGCAGCGCGTTCGCTCTGGGAAGCCATCCCCAAGTTTCCTATTACGCGCTGCTGGCGGGCACCGCCTGGGTGGCGGGGTCACTGGCGTTTGCGCGTGCGGGCGCCGCGCACCGCCTACGCGCCGTCGGCTGGGTGACGCTGTCGGGCCTGCTTGCCGCCGCAATTGGTTCGGTGCAGACTCTGCCCTCGTTGGAACTGGTAGGCGACGGCCGGTCTGGTTCGCCGCGCGGCGACGTCGCGTTTGCGGCGGACTATGCGCTCGACGGACTGGACTTGGCGCGCCTGCTGGCGCCAAACGTGGCCGGGAATCCATTTCTTCGCTTGCCGGCCCTGGGGCGCAACGACTTCTTCCACGAGCGGGTCTGTTACATGGGACTGGTGACGTTAGCCCTCGCGGCCTACGGACTGACACGAGCCAAGGCGGCGCTCTGGCAGTGGGGCGCGGCGGCGGCGGTTTTAGTGGGGTTGGCGATCGCCCTTGGCCGCACCACGCCGTGGTTTTCATGGATTGGCGGCTTCACGCCGGGACTGTTTTGGTTCCGCTGCCCCGGCCGAGCGTTCGCGGTGATCGCGCCCCTGGTGGCTCTTTTGGCTGCCCGCGGTTGCGATGCCATTGTACACGCCGAGGCGCGCGCCCGCGGAACCGCTCTGTGGCGCGCGGCGGTCGCGTTGGCGTTGGTGGCGTGGGTCGTTGTGTCGGCCCTGATGCACGAGCGGACGCATTCGTCCTGGCTCGCCGCCCGCGATGACCGCTCGTCGGGAACCGATGCGGCTCTGGCGGCGGCGGCCGTTTTCGGCGCGCTGACCGTCAGCGCGATGGTGCTGGTCCGGCTGGACGGCGGCCGCTCGATCAGGCTCGGCGCGATTATTCTGCTCGCGCTCGCGGTGGCCGATCTGGGCTACCATAACGCATCCAATTTTTGGCTGCAGGAGCCACAGCCGACGAGTATCCCGGCTGACGTGCTGGCGATCGAGCCGCCAATGCGATTCATCGAAGCGCCGCAATATCCGCAGGTGTCGGCAGAAATGCTCCGCTATAGTCGCTTGGGCCTTACCGCGGTGCGCAACCGCCGTTCGATGGTCGGCACCGACGACGGAGGGATACTTCCCGGCGCGCTGACGCGCTACTGGCATGCGGTCGAAGGCAACCCCGGCGCCGCGCTGGCGGTCGGGGGCTGCGGCTATGTGACGCACTCCGGCGCGCCGTGGCGGCCCCTCCACGGCGCTTTGCCCCGCGCGCGCTTCGCCACCGGCCGCGCGGCCGCGCTGTGCGGCGCGGGGATTGAAGACTTGTCGGACGACGACCTGCTGACGTTGGCAAATGATCTCCCGAAGCACGCGCCGCGGAGTTCGCATAGTCGTGGCACAGAGCGTGGCGCTGACGGCGATCCGCGAGTCGGCATTGTCATCGACGAGCCCCGCCGCTTGGAGCTGCGCGTCGCCGCACCGGCCGACGGAGTGCTCGTCGTCGCCGATACCTGTTTCGCGGGCTGGGCGTGTGAAGTCGATGCGCAACCCGCCGCGATTTGGCCGGCGCACGGCGTGTTTCGTGCGGTGAATCTCACGGCGGGAGATCACGCTGTCGCTTTCGAGTATCAGCCGCGCTCATTTTACCGTGGTCTTGCGGGCAGCATCGCCGGTCTGGCGTGTACCGGCGTGCTCGCCATCTACGGCCTGCTGGCGCGCCTCGGCCGACAACGGAGCCTCGCGACGTGAACACCGATGTGCGCCCTTCCGACGAGTCGCCTGCGAGCAGGGCCGTCCGCGCCGTCGATGGCATCGTGCTCACGGCCATCGTCGCTGCCGCGCTTGCGCTGCGCTGTTGGCGGCTGAACGAACGTGGGCTCTGGTTCGACGAGGCGTTTTCGTGGCGGCTAACGACGTTCGGCTGGCGCGAAATGCTTCACCGCGCAACGCTCGACAACAATCCACCGCTTTATTATGTGGTGCTCAAGCTCTGGACCGCCTGTTTTGGAACCGGCGCGGCCGCCATGCGGTCGCTTAGCGTCCTGGCGGGCACCGCTGCGTGCCTGGCTGGCTATCTTTTCGTTTCCGAGGCTTACTCGACTGGGAACGCTCGACAGAGCCTTCCGCCAAAACAGCTTCGCTCGGCGGCCCTTCTCGCCGCGGCATTGACGGCGGTGAGCGTATTGCAGATCCGTTGGTCGTGGGAGGTGAGGATGTATTCGCTGGGCAGTCTCTTGGCCGCCCTGTCGAGCTGGCTGCTGGTGCGCGCCTTGCACCGCCAGAGCCTCGCTCCTTGGCTGCTCTACGCCGCGGCCGCCCTGGCATTCGCCTACACGCACACGTTCGCCCTGTTCTCGGTGGCCGCACAATCCGTGTATGCGGCTGGCTACCTCCTCCTGGCACCGCATGATCGAATCGGCGGCGCCAGCGCGGCCACGGCGCGATGCGTCGGACCTAGAGGCGTGCCTGCGCCGAGGGACCGCTGGCGCGTGGCTCGCCATTATGCAGGCCCATGCTTGGCTGCCGTCGTCGTTGCGGGTGGCTATGCGCCCTGGCTTGGCGTCCTGCTGCGGCAGCACGAACAAGTACGCGCGAGCTTCTGGACCGAGCCATGCACTTGGGCGTGCGTGGCCAAAGCCGCGAACCAAATGTTTATCGACCCGCTGGAAATCGCCGCGGCTGACGGCAAAGGATGGGCCTGCGCCGGAATGACGGCGGCCGTTTTGGTCGGCCTGGCATTTCGTCCGCTTCCGGCGGACTGCTTCTTGTGCCTGTCCGCGGTCGTGCCGACCGCCGCCGCGGCACTGATCAGCGCTTACGACATTCCGATTTTCGAGGGGCGGTATTTGGCCTTCGCGCAGCTCTTTGTTTTATGCGCGTTAGCAAGGCTCGCGTCGGATGTTCCGCGGCGGTTGGAACGAGCGGTGATAGCCGCGGTATTGGTCGCAGGATTTCTTGTCGTGATGTTCGACTTTACGAGCCGATTGCCACAGGCGGGATCGTCCGGCTTGCGGCAAGCCGCCGAGCACGTTCTCGCACATGGCCAGCCGAACGACGTCGCGATTGTCTGCTCGCCCTATTTTTTCCTGCCGATGCTTCATGAGCTTGACCAAGCCCGCGACTGCCGGCTTCTGTCTTCGCGCACTCCGATCTTGCACTATGAGGGCGCCGCGGCTCTCACCGCGCAAGACCTCATTTCCCCGCGCGAGGCGAGCGCCGTCCAGAGCAACCGCGTATGGGTGCTCGAAGGTGGCACCGATGCAGCGGCAGTACTTCTGCCGCAGCGACGGTGGCGCCGAGCGAGCGTGAGCACGTTCTTTGAGGAATATGGGATCGGCGGTCCATTAAGGCTCATTGAATACGAACTTCTGGAGCATCAGGAATCAGCGGCACCCGCGATTGCCGTGCCGCGCCGATGAAGAAGTTCTTTCTCTGGTCCATCGGTGGCTGGGCTCCCGGCGCGCCGCGACCCCAGCCATCATCGCTGCCTTCGGGGTCGATCCATCCATCGACGGCTGACAGTGTACTAGATCAGCTCGCGCATCGGCGGCTGCTCGACGAGATACTGCGGGCGTCCGGTGGGATCGACAATCGTGGTGCTGGCCGTGTCGATG
>Ga0307374_10001616_pt1 | contig 41325 bp, 32 predicted proteins | sample OX3MG_FD_202532 | JGI IMG/M metagenome (GOLD analysis project Ga0307374, IMG submission 202532) | Soil microbial communities from Risofladan, Vaasa, Finland - OX-3 | ecosystem: Environmental > Terrestrial > Soil > Coastal area > Acid sulfate soil | place: Finland: Risofladan, Vaasa | collected...
GGCGCATAAGCGTTTGCGGCAACGGCGCGGGCCGCATCCATCAGTTGCGCGGCAGTCGGATTCGTGTCTGCCATATCCATTGAGGCTAATGTCTGGGGCCAGATTCGGCAAATTCCGGCTCAAGTCAGGAGCCATTTTTCCCGATAACCGTAGTGTGGACGAGCTTACGCGCGAATTTTTGATCGAGAGTCAGGAAAGTCTCGACCGCATGGAGCGGTGCCTGACCGAGCTTGAGGAGCGCCCGCAGGATGGTGGGCTGCTGGCCGAGATCTTCCGGTCCGTGCATACCATCAAGGGCACAACCGGCTTTCTGGGCTACTCCCGGCTGGAGTCGCTGTCGCATGCCGGCGAAAACCTGCTCGGACTGCTGCGCGACGGCAAACTGCTGGCCAACGCCGCCATCATCAGCACGCTGTTTGCGCTGCTGGATACTCTGCGTGCCATCCTGAACTCGATCGAGTCCGCAGGCAGCGAGGGCGAGGGCCAGGGCCATGGCCATGGCCAGGATTATGACCAGGACCGCGCCATGATCGAGCGCCTGATCGATCTGCAAACGGGCGAGTGTGTGGGCACAGGCAGGAAGGCAGACGAGGCAGGGCCTGCGCTGACGGCCGGGTCCGGCGCCGGACTCCGCTTCCTCCATTCCGTCCCCGGACCGGCTTTACCGGCCGCCGGGGGGAACGCCGCTGCGGAGAACATCGGGAGCAAGACGGCCGCCAGCGCAACCGACTCGACCCTGAGCGTCAACGTGGACCTGCTCAACCGCATGATGAATCTGGTCGGCGAACTGGTTCTTACCCGCAACCAGATTGTGCAGGCTGCCGACAAGGGTACCGGCTGTCCGCAGCTTGCGCACCGCCTCGACATGGTGACCGCCGATCTGCGCGAGACGGTGATGAAGGCGCGCATGCAGCCGGTCAGCCAGGTCTTCTCCAGGATTCCGCGCCTGGTGCGCGACCTTGCCCAGCAACTGGGTAAGCGCGTGCGCCTGGAGATGGAGGGTCAGGAGACGGAGCTGGACAAGAGCCTGCTCGGGGCTATCAAGGATCCGCTCATCCACGCAGTCCGCAACGCCATCGACCACGGCCTGGAGAGGCCCGCGCGGCGCGAGGCTGCCGGTAAGCCGGCTGAGGGCGTGCTCTGGCTGCGTGCGTATCAGGACCGCAGCCACGTCATCGTCGAGATCGACGACGACGGAGGAGGCATCGGCGTCGATCTCGTCCGCGAGAAGGCGATCGAGCGCAGGCTGATCACCGGGGAAAAGGCCGCGCAGATGAGTGAGCGGGAGCTGCTGCAATTGATCTTTTTACCCGGATTTTCAACCTCCCCTTCGGTCACCAATGTCTCCGGGCGCGGCGTGGGCCTGGATGTGGTGCGCACGAACGTCGAGAAGATCGGCGGCAAGGTGGAGATCGAGAGCCGCGCGGGCAAGGGAACTACGCTGCGGCTTCGCGTCCCGCTCACCCTCGCCATCCTTCCGGCGCTCATCGTGCACAGCCGCGGGCATAGCTTTGCCCTGCCGCAGGGCGCGCTGCAGGAGCTGGTGCATCTCTCCGCGGATCAGAGTAGGGACCAGATCGAGTGGCTTGAGCTGGCGCCGCTCTACCGGCTGCGTGGCCGTAGGTTGCCGCTGGTTTTCCTGGGCGGCCTGGTCGATCAGGTCGATCAGAAGGAAGCAGCGGCGGAGCAGGAAGCCTGCTACATCGCCGTGCTCAATGCGACCGGCCTCTGCTTTGGGCTGGTCATCGACGGATTTGCCAACCTCGAAGAGATTGTGGTCAAGCCGCTCTCTCCTGTGCTCAGACAGATCGGTCTGTTCTCCGGAGCCACCGTCATGGGCAATGGCGAAATGGCATTGGTCCTCGATCCCGGCGCCCTGGCGGCGTTGGCCGAGGCGGGCATAGACACTGCGGCCCCAGGGCTTACGCTCCTCAGGGAAACGGTCGCAAGGGTCCTCGATCCTGGACGCATTTCTCCTCTGTCGCCTGAGGAGCAGGCATTGGCTTTGGAGGTGGCGGTATGAGCGCCCCGCAGCAGGGAGACGGAACGGCCGCGGGCCAGGCCGGCATCGAGCTGTGTTTGGTGCGCGTCGGCGCAACCACATTTGGTGTGCCCATCCAGCGCATGCTGGAGATTCTTGGAGCGCCGGCAATCCAGCCGGTTCCGCTGGCGCCGTCGTTTATTGGAGGGATGTTGCATTATCGCGGCGAGGCCCTCACCGCGGTCTCGCTCCGCAGCCTGCTCGACATGCCCCACTACGAGGGCCAGCCGGATGTGGTGGTGCTCGAGTCGCCGGACGGCTGTTTCGGTTTGTTGGTGGACGAGGTGAGCGAGGTGATGACGATGCAGCCGGAGTGGATGCAGAACAACCCTTCCGCGCTCGATGAACGCCACCGCCATCTGTTTGCCGGGACCTGCAAGCTGAAGGATGGCCTGCTGGTCATGCTTGACCCGGACCGCCTGGATCCGATGCAACTGCTGCACTGTGCCAACGGAAAGGAGAACTGTGGATGCGCGCGTTGATTGTGGATGATTCGCGGTTTATTCGGGACTATTTAAAAGCACTGCTGGTGCGGCGCGGCCTGGACTGCATGGCTGCGGAGAACGGGCAGGCAGGGCTTGCCTGTCTCGACCGCTCCGGCCCCTACGATGTGGCGCTGGTCGACTGGAACATGCCGGTAATGAGCGGGCTGGAAATGATCAGGGCCGTGCGCCGCGACCGTGCGCTCGATGCCCTGAAAATTCTGATGGTGACCACGGAATCTGAATGCAGCCACATCGAATCCGCACTCATTGCCGGCGCCGATGAATACCTGATGAAGCCATTCGACGAAATGGGGTTGGTCGAAAAGCTGGGAATGATTGGAGCGCTGCCCTGATCCGCACGGACGACCGCCTATGAAACCTGCAGATACCATTCGAGTCCTGGCCATTGACGACTCCAGCACCATGCGGAGCCTGCTGCGCATGGTGCTGACCGGATGCCCGCGCATCGATCTGGTGGGCCTGGCCGCCGATGGCCACACCGGGCTTGCCGCGATTGAGGCCCTCAAACCCAACCTTGTGCTTCTGGACATCGAGATGCCGGGCATGGACGGTCTGGAAGTTCTGGAAGAGATCCGTTCCCGCTCGCTGCCCGTCCGGGTCATCATGTGCAGCACGCTCACGCGGCGGGGCGCCGGGATTACCCTGGAAGCTCTGGCTCGCGGCGCCGTCGACTATGTGGCCAAGCCCGCGTCCCAGCAGGGCCTGCGCGAAACCATTGAGACCTTGCGCAGCGAACTCGTTCCCAAAATTCATGCACTCTTTCCTGCCGGGCAGGGTGCGGAATTGGCGCCGGCGCCGGCGCCTCCAGTCCGCGCGGCGCCGCAGCATGGCCAGGAGCGGGAGCACGCCTCCGCTGAAATCCTGGTGATTGGCGTTTCCACCGGCGGACCCGCGGCGCTGGAGCGCTTTGTGCCCGCGCTGCCTGCGGATTTTCCCATCCCGGTACTGATCGTGCAGCACATGCCCGCAATGTTTACCACCCTGCTGGCCGAACGGCTGAACAGCATCAGCCGTCTTACGGTGCGGGAGGCGGTTGCTGGAGAGGCCCCTCCTACGGGGACCGTGCTTCTCTCGCGCGGCGACCGCCATCTGCGGCTCGCGTGTGCGGCAGGACGCTGTTCGGTGCAGCTCACGCTGGCGGAGGCGGATGAGATATGCCGCCCCTCGGTCGATGTCCTGTTTCGCTCGGCGGCTGCGACCTACGGTGCGGGTGTTCTCGCCTTGGTGCTTACCGGCATGGGCGCGGACGGGCTTGCCGGCTGCCACGCCATTCACGCCACCGGCGGCAGAATCCTGGTCCAGGACCGCGCTACAAGTGCGGTGTGGGGCATGCCGGGCGTGGTCGCTGCCGCGGGCCTTGCCGAGCGAATCCTTCCCCTGGATGCGCTTGCCCCCGAGGTCCTGCGCTCAATCGGCAGGCCCTTGCGAACCAGATCCGCCTGACAAATTTCCCTTGCTGGAGTTTTTATGGCCTGTACGGATGCTGATTTTGCGTATCTTCGGTCGGTTGTCTACGAGCAATCGGCCAACACGCTCGATGCGTCACGCGACCATCTTTTCGAGTCGCGCCTGCAGTACCTGCTTCGCTCCACAGGTTTCCGGACCCTCGACACCCTCGTCGAGGCGCTGCGCCGGAAGCCCGATCCGGCCATCAAGCGCTCGATTGCCGAAGCCATGACCGTCAACGAGACCAGCTTCTTCCGGGACCGCGTGCCCTATGAACTGATGCGTCTTGACCTGATTCCCCATCTGATCCGGCAGCGCGCGTCCTCGCGCCGTCTCCGCTTCTGGAGTGCCGCCTGCTCCACAGGCCAGGAGGCTTACTCGCTCGCCATGCTGCTTTGCGAACACTTTCCTCAGTTGTGCGACTGGCAGGTTGAAATCATTGGCACGGACATCTGCGGCGAGGTGGTGGCGCGCGCCCAGGCCGGGCGCTACCACCGCCTGGAGGTAAACCGCGGTCTGCCCGCCAGCTATCTCATCAAGTACTTCCAGCATGCCGGGGAGGAGTGGGAGATTGTTCCAGAAATCCGCCGGATGTGCCGCTTCCATCAGAGAAATCTGTGCAACGGGCCAATGCTTCTTGAGAAATACGACGGCATCCTGCTGCGCAACGTCATGCTCTATTTCTCCATCGAGACGCGCAGCCGCCTGCTGCGGAATCTCCATCGCATTCTTGCACCGGACGGCTTCCTGATCCTCGGCTCCGGCGAACAATCCGAACTGGACAGCCACTTCCAGCCGGTTCTGGCCCGCGACTGCTGTTACTACAGGCCGATGGCACAGCCTCACGCCTAAGGCATTTCTCCATTTTCTGTGGAGTGTCCAGCAGCGTACAGGGTGGCTTTTTCTTAAGGAAAAAGCCACTTCCTGGCCATTCTTTCCCCTCTACACCAACTGGAGAAATGCTACAGCGCTGGAGAAATGCTATAGCGTCCGGGCTCAATCCTTTCCCGGCACATCCCTTGTGTGGGCCGGCCTACTGGTCTTGTGGGTTGTTCTCATCCTTCGGATGATGTCCGAACAGTCGGCTCCAGAACCCGCGCTTCTTCTTCTGCTCCGGCTGAGCAGGGGTTGCCGCGGTTGGCGCGGGGGCGGTGTTCTGTTGCTCGACGGCCGGTGGAGGTTGCGAGGCTTTTGGCTGTGACTGCGTAACCGTGGGGCCCGACGGATTCCGGCCAAGCCCGAAGATCTTCTGGAAGACATTGCGCTGGTTGCCGAACGCATGGTCGCAACTGTCCATCGGTTGCGTGCCCAACAGAAAGGCCCCGGTGTAGTCGTCCGGGCAGGCGGCATCCGCCAGCAGATTGGTGTTCTTGTCCAGATCCACTTCCACCACGCCCTGCGGCGGCACAAACGGCTTGGTGTCAGAGTACTGCGGCAGCGCCACGGCCTTCTTCATAAAGTCCGCCCAGATCGGCGCGGCCGCATGTGCGCCTTCAATGTTGATGTCGCTGTAGTCGTCGTTGCCCACCCACACAACGCAGATCAGGTTGCTGGTAAAGCCTGCAAACCATGCGTCATGCGAAGTGCCGGTCTTGCCGGCGGCCGGCGCGGTGAAACCCATCTCGCGCACAACCTCACCGGTGCCGTGATTAATCACGTTTTCCATCAGCGCCGTGGTCAGGTACGCCACGCGCGGATCAAGGACTGGACTGGAGACCGGCGTGTACTCATCCATTACGTCCCCATTGGTGCTGTGGATCGATGCCAGCAGCCAGGGATCAATCTTTACCCCGTCATTCGCAAAGATGGTGTACGCCCCGGCCATTTCCAGCGGTGTTGCTCCGTAGGCTCCAATCGCCATGGCGGGCGTGGGTTTCACGGACATAATGCCCGCCTCCCGCGCCAGCGCCGCAACATTGTCGTATCCCACCATTTGCGCCAGCGAGATCGTGGCGTTATTCAGCGAGTGTTGCAGCGCCGTACGCGCCGTCACCGGTCCCATGAACACGTTCTCGAAGTTGTGCGGGCTGTACGTCTGGTTGTTGCCGAAGGTGAAGGTGGTGGGCTCGTCGTTCAGAATTGTGCTCTGCGTAAAGATGCCGCTTAGGCCGTCAGAGTTTGTGATCTGCACGCCTGCCAGGCTGGTGTTGAAAGCTGCCGCGTACACAATCGGCTTAAAGATCGATCCTGTGGGCCTGTTCGCCACGGCATGATCAAGCTGGCTCTTTCCGTAGTCTCGCCCGCCCACCAGCGCCAGCACCTGTCCGGTATGGGGGTTCAGCGCCACGAGTGCCACCTGCGGATAGACGATGGGCCCTTTATATCCATGCCGCGCGCGCCATTTGTAGCGACGCTCCACGATTGCGTCCACCTTCTTCAGGCCCTCGGCAACGGCCTCGGTCGCTGCCTGCTGCAGCTGAGGATCAAGCGAGGTGTAGATGCGCAGTCCTTCCGAGTTGTAGTCGTTATTGCCCAGTCGCGACGCGAGCTGGTCGCGCACCATATCCACAAAGTACGGGGCCTCGCCCGCATTCACCGCGCCCGGTACCAGCTTGAGCGGCGTGGCCTCGGCCTCCTGTGCCTGCTGCTTGGTAATGTCGCCGGTTTCCACCATGGCATCCAGCACCACGTTGCGCCGCCGAATGGCCCGGTGTGGATGACGGTACGGATTCAGCCAGCTGGGGCTTTGGATCAGGCCGGCCAGCAGGGCCGCCTGCGGCAGCGTGAGCTGGCTTGCGTCTTCGCCAAAGTAGGCCTGCGCCGCCTCGCCGAATCCATTGATGGAGAAGCTGCCGCGCTGGCCCAGCGGCACCTCATTCGCGTACAGCTCAAAAATCTTCTCTTTCGAGAGGCGGTGCGCCAATTGAATGGTGATGACCAACTGCAGGAACTTGCGCTTGAAAGTACGCTCCGGAGTCAGGAAGAACTCCTTCGCCAACTGCATGGTCAGCGTCGATGCGCCCCCGATCATGTGGCGGTCGCCGATCATGTCGTGCCACCCCCACGCCACAATCGCATAGTAGTCGATGCCGCCGCTGCGTTTGAAATACCGCCGGTCTTCAATCGAGGTAACAGCCTGCACCACCACCTTGGGAATCTGGTTGTAGGTCAGCAGGCGCCGCTTGGTGCGGTTCTTGTCCGAGAGGTCGGTAATCAGCAGAGGTTCAAGCTGGTAGGCCGCAAGCAGCTGGTTCTTGCCACCCGTGATCTGGCTGATCACGCCATTGGTGAAGCTCACCGTGGCGCTGTCCGGTGCGTGATACGACTCCGGTCCGGGCTGGATGGTAACGCTGTTCGGCCCCTCGGAGTAGGTGCCCAATTGGGACACCGGGTTCTGGCCGACAATTGTGTATCCGGCCTTACGCAACTCATTTGCAATCACGTCCGGGGTAAAGTCCTGTCCCGGCCTCAGCTCCTGTGGCGCGGCATAGATCTTAGCCGTGTTTTCAAACAGCGGCTTCTCCAGCCGCGCGTCCACAATGCGCTGATATTTGATGTAGTAGTAGCCAAAGACACAGGCGAACGCCAGGCAGCCAGTGGCAAAGATCACCCCAACCGCGAACATGAGCTTGTACTTCAAGCTCATGCTTTTCATCTTTTTGGGGGCAATTTTAATTTTTACGGCCAAGTCGGAACGTCTCCTCCTCAAATCTTAGTTGGTTTGGGCAGAAAACGCCTCTCTAAGGCCAGGTCGTACATTCTTTTGGACGTTCGGATGCGCGATTTGCTCACGGTGGCAATGTGCCAGGGAGTTACGGCAGCTTCTTCAGCACTACGTTGCTGTTTTCATCGGCGTTGATCTGCGCCTCAAGCTTCCGTAGCTCCCCATAATCGGCCGCTTTCAGCTCAAGCTTCTTCACCATGTACTCACGCGAGTATTTGAGGACGCCGCCCTGTGCCTTCACATCGCTGTGATAGCTGGCAAAGCCCAGGTTCATGTTCACAGGGTCGGGCAAATCATCCACCTTGTACCCTGCCGGAATCTTCATCTTGAAGGTGTCACGCCAGTCTCCGGTACCGTCAAACTCCACCGGATACTTGCGCCCGCTGGTCTGTAGGTTAACCGAATCCGAGCCGATCACGCGCGGCCGCACCAGCAGCAGGGCGCCGGCGTGCTTGGCATAGTCATTCGCCGCGACCTGGTACTGCTGGACCAGCGGCTTGTCGAGCGCTTGCACGTTGTGCACACTCGCCGAGCCCACCGTGAACGACGAAAAGTCGCTACTCAGGCCATTGTCCAGCGCCTTCCTCTGGTCATCGGCGCTGTTCAAGGCATAAAAATACCGCTGATTCCAGGACGACGCCCCCAGCCGCTTCACCGTAACAGTCCCGGTCAGGATGCCATTCGCGTTCAGCGTAAAGTCCGCCGTACGGTCCACAGTGTCAGTGGCGGGCGTCAGTATTGGCAGGGAAATCGCCTGGCTCTCTGCTCCGTCCATCAAGAGTCCGGTGCTGCCCTGCAGGTAATTCGGCAGCAGCCCGATGGGGACGTATTCATTCGTGGGATCAAAGATGAGGTAACGCTTCCCATCCTTCATCGTCACCACCGCCTTGAGCGCCGGATTCTGGTACCCGGGCGGAATCACAATTGCCGCAATCATGTGATCGCCGTCTAACGACGGCACATTCGGGTCGATCACGCCGCGGTCTGTGTCCACCAAGACCCAGGTCGCGCGCACACCCACGGCATCGAGCATGGCAATCATCAGCGTGACCTTGTCTTTGCAGTCTCCATAGCGGTTGCGGAAGACCTCTTCCGCCGGGTGCGGGATATATCCGCCGATGCCGATCTCAATCCCCACATAGCGAATCTGCTGCTGCATGAACGTCGCCACCGCGCGGATGCGCGTGATGAAATCGGTATTCGCGGTTGTTAGCGAGCGGCTGGCAGAGGCAATGTCTGCCGGGCCCTCGCTTTGCGGAGAAGCGAGCCGCGTGTACCACACGCCAATGCGGCTCCACAGCTGCGGTGCACTTGTAGGTACGGGCGTGGACGCGAAATAGACTGTCATTCTGCCGTCCAGTGCTCCCTCTGCCGGCGCCATCGGCACAGAGTCAAGATCGATGCCCGGAATATTGTCCAGCTCCCACCGGAACTGGTTGGGGCCAACCTGCATGGGAACCACGTTCTTGTGGTTATGCCACAATTCAGTGTGTTGCCATCCTGGCGGCAGGTCCACTTCAAAGACCGACTTCACCGTGGGAATCTCGTGCTGGAAGATCCAGTCATCGACGCCTGCATAGAGCGTCGACTTCTCCACAAACTCATATGCCACTATGCCGCCAGGATCTGCGCCGGGCACGTCCGCCGTGTCATATAGAACATCGTTGTATAGAATGCCCCATTCGTCCGCGCCGCCCTCGATGATCTGGTCCTTCTTCAGCGTGTAGTGGTGGCCGTCCGGCCCAATGCCCCACACGTGGAATGAGATCAGCTTGCTCTCGCTGTTGAAGGTGACCACCGGGTGCGCGTAGTCCCTTCCCTCCGGCTCCAGAATCTTGACGACCTTGCGATAGCGCTCGGTGATCGTTCCGTCTGGATTGATCGTGTCCAGCTCGTTCTCAAGCAGCACCGCCGCCTTTGGATCGCTGCCCGCAGGGACATGCACCTTGGCCGCAGCCGCCTGCGTCACCCAGTCAGGGAATTTTCTGGACGATCCAAATGCCGATGCCGATGTAAGCGCCAGAAGTGCAGCAAGAAGAACCGGTGCGCGTCGCATAGTCTATTTTCCGCCCGCTGTCGCCTTCGTCGCCGTGCCGCTTGCCGGAGTTCCCGTTGCAGCCACCGGAACCTCCTTCAGCGCCACCTGCTGCTGGTCATCCGTACTTATTTTCTGGAAGAAGTTGCGCAAGTCAGGGTACTGCGCTGCCTTAAAGAAGGGCACGCCCAGGCTCAGCGCCCGACCATACGCAAAGGTGTTCCCCTTTTGCACAAACTTCACGCCGTAATCGGCGTTCGGCATATACGCCGCCTGGCCGCTCTGCGGCAGGCTCTCAATGGTCACATCCGCGGGCAGCTTGATCTGGAACTGGTCCTGCACGCTGTAGGGATAGTTCATATCTACCGGCACGGTGCGCTGTGTCTCGGTGAACTTCGGCGGATCGCCGGCCTCAAAAAAGACTGCGGGCAAGAAAACATGCTTGCCGGTGCGCGTGCCCAGCGTTCCGCTGACATTCACAATCACCATGAGTTGATGGCTGGGATCTGTAAGCCCGATAAAGTGGTTCGTCTTAACGATTACGCCCGGTGGCATCGAGTGTTGCAGGTTCTTCTCAAATGCCTTGTTCAGGTCTGCCTTGTCGCTGCTGAGCGCCTTTTGCCGCCAGTAGAGCGCAGGTGCGCCCTTCATGGAAATTTCCAGTGTCCCCTGTAGCTGGTCATTCGGTAAAAGCGTCAGTTGGGCAAAGTTTCCTGTGGCGTTTTCCAGGTAGTTCTGGTCTGGGGTCTGGAAGATCTCCGTTCCGTGGTCCTCTTCCCGCACTCCCTGCGTAAACGTATGCTTCCATTGCAGTTGTCCGAACTCGCAATAGCGCTGTCCGGGGTCTAAATAGATTTCCTTGCCGTTGATCTGCACGATTGCCAGCTCGTCATCCATCTGGCCCCACATCATGTAGCCGGGCTGGAAGATGGCGCGGTCGCGGTCGACCACGATGGCACCGTAGGCCTTGATCCCAGCCGCGCGCACCATAGCAACAAACAGACGCGTAAGCTGGTCGTCGGTGCCGCGCTTGTTCGTCCAGATATCGTATGCATTTTTAATCTTGACGCCCTCGGCCTTGTTCTCCGCCGCGGAGTGCTGCCGGGTAAAACTTGTGTTGTCTAACTTCATCACGGCGGCGTAGATCTTTTGCACTTTCACGAGGTCGCTGTCGCCGGGAGAAACAATGCTGTTCACCGCTTCGCGAATCTTGTCAGTGGGCTTGGCGAAGTGGTTAAAATCCTCGGACCAATACTTGCCCACCGTCTTCCAATACTCCTGACCGGTGTGGAACGGCGAGTAGTAGAAGATAAGCCGGTAGCTGTTGCTTTGAATCGGCGGCATGTATTTGTCGTGCGGAATCGCTGGGATATTCTTCAGGTCGAGTGTGAAGCTGCCGGTTGCATTTGTCTGTAGCTTCACGCCCGGCGGCAGAACCGGCGTGTAAGCGAGCTCGTTGGCTACCAGTTGATGCCCGTAAAGAGTGCTGGTAATCTCGGCGCCGCCGTTCATCGCTGAACTGGGTACAAAGCTGTAGTGCGCTTTGATGACCGGGATATCCCGCTGGATGCGCCAATTCGGCGATACCAGCGCACTGTCGTCATAGCGCAATTTGTAGCGGTACTCAACAATGCTGCCCACCTTCACATCCGGCATGCTGAACACTTTGGCCATCAGCTTGATGCCGCCTTGTTTAATCAGCAGTTTGTTGTACGGCTTGCCGGTGAAGGGGACGACTGTGCCGTCGCTTTCGATCGTCCGGCCCGCAATGCTGTCAATGCTGAAGCCGTTCGCCTCATAGGGAATCTCGATGTCGCTGAACATCCCCTTGCCCTTTTCGGTCAGGATCTTCACCCGTGCATACGTCATGTGCATGTGCAGCGTGTCGTCCACCGTCTCTTCCCGGTAGAGATAGACCGCCGGCGCATTGGGGTCCGCCGCATACGACTTCATGCTGAGTTCCTTTTGGGTGGGCTTCTGCCAGCCGTGGGACGATGCAAACGTTGTGATAGGAGCCAGAATAAGAAGGAAGGCAAGAGCGCGGCGTAAATTGGCGTACAAGGTGGACCTCAGCGAACACGTGGATTCCCAGCCGGGAAAACGCCTGCTTGCCGCCGGCAAGGTCGCACCATTATTAGCGCGTAACGATACCAGAGGGCAAGAATTATTTCCCGTCGCGGAGAATGCTGCGCACGGTATTGGAGTTGCAGAAAGCAGACTGGGACGATTCACCTGCGTAGCGCGTGCTAATTACCAGGCAGGCGCTTCCATGCCAATCGAGAGACGCGCATGCTGTGATAACTTTGAAGAGGTAAGAGCTCGTAGCTCAGTTGGTAGAGCAACGCCCTTTTAAGGCGTGGGTCCTGGGTTCGAGCCCCAGCGAGCTCACCACGCAAACCCTTATATTTAAAGCCTCAGGCCTACTCGGGCCTTTTTCTCGCTTCCCACGCTTTTACATACTTCCAGTGCACATACACTGAGTGGTTGAGGTGGTAAATCAGTCCCGCCACGCCATCCAGAAATCCCAGGCGGAAGAAGTAATTCTTCACAAATGTGGCTGCCGGATTCAGCAGCGCCAGCCGCACAAATCCTGCCAGCGAGCGTGCCTTGCCGCGCTCCACCAGCACCGCCACATTCTCTGTGCTGTAGTCATTCATGTGGCTCAGGTAGTTCTCAAAGCTCGGATACGCGTAGTGAATCAGGTCGTGCTTCAGCGTGCCCTGGGGCCCGTCATACTGCGGAGTTCCGTGCGGCCCCACGCCGGTTTCCATCTGCGCGCTGCCCCGCCGCCACAGGCGCAGCTTGTGATCGGGATAAAATCCTCCGTGCCGGATCCACCGGTCCATAAAAAGATTCAGCCGGGGAACCCAGTAGGCCTCGTACCTGGGATTGGCAATGGTTTCCTGAATCTCTTTCGCCAGTCCCGGACTTACAACCTCGTCCGCGTCCAGCAGCAGAATCCAGTCGCTGGTGCACTTGCCGATGGCGATGGTCTTCTGTTCCGGATGGCCCTTGAAGTCCCGGTTGAAGGAGTGGTGCGCACCGAAAGACTGCGCAATCGCCGGCGTGCGGTCCACGGAACCGGAGTCGACAATCACAATCTCATCTGCCCAGCGGACGCTCTCCAGCGTCCGGGGCAGGTTCTTCTCTTCATTGCGCGCAATCATCGCTACGGAAAGCGTGGGTCGCGCGGCGGTTTGCGTTGCTTGCATTTACTTCGCTTTCGGCTTGGTTGCCCCCGGTGGCGCAGGCACGGCAGCCGGGCCCGCCGCGTCCAGCGCGAGCGGCGGTTGCAGCACGCTCTGCACACTTGTGGGCATCGGTTTTGCGGCGTTGGCCAGCAGCAGGGTCACCTGCCACATCTGCGTCTTGGTCAGAATTTTGTTGAACGCCGGCATGCCCGTCAGCCGGATGCCGTTGTCCACCTTCCAGTAGGTCATGCCCGGAGGATCATCGCTGACCCCAACCACGCCCGGCCGGTGCTCCTTCCACAGTTGTGGGGCAGACGGATACATGTGTGGCGCGAGCAGCGAGGGTTGTGCGGGGAGGCCATGGCAGAAGGCGCAGTTCTGCCGGTAGAGATGCGCGCCCGCTTCGAATGTCGCCTCATTGGCCTCTACAGGCACAACTTGCGGCATCTGGCGGTCAATCCGCGCATGCAGAGGAATCTGGACGATCTGCCTTTCCATAGGGAAAGGCTGATCTGCGACGGCTACAGGTGGGTTGCCGTACTTGAAATAAACCAACACGGCAACAGGAACAAGAAGAAGAGCCACGAGGAAGCCCAGCAGGAATTTTTTCATTGAGTCCTAGTCCTTAATTGTCAGACTTCAACAGCATAATGCCGAAACCGCCTGCCGTCGAAATCGGTATGAATCAAATTCCGCCTGCTCCAGGGCGCGGCAACCCCCGATGAGATGATTTAATACATTAAGACGGAAGGATTTTATTTGTGTTGATTTACCCCCGGCAGAAACAGGCAGTGGAGGCTTCACCATTCATGCATCTCGGAAAACTTAAGGGATACCTCGTGTATCCGGTTTTGGCTTTGGTCGCATTGGCTGTGCCCGCCTGCACGCGCGCGCAGCAGACTTCAGCCCCCCAGCAGACATCCGCATCGCAAATGCAGGCGGAGACAGAAGGACAGCAGCAGACTCCCGAACAGCGAGTCGAGGTGCTGCGCGCAGCGCGTGCCCGCATTCGGGCCCGCCACCAGCAGCGTGTCCGGCACATCATTCAGAACACCTATACCCACCAGTACGAGGCGTACTTCGGCGGCGGCTATATCCGCTTCCGCCCCGGCCACAGCCTGCAGAAAAACTCCGAGGCGGACTGGAACGTTGGCATTACCGACTACTTCCACGGCCACCTGGGCGCTACCGCGGATTTCCGCGGCTACTATGGCACCACATTCGCCAACGTGAATCAGTATCAGGTCTTCACGCCCAGCATCAGCCAGTACACATTCATGGCTGGGCCTCAGTACCGCTTCTTTGAAGGCCAGCACTGGGGATGGAGTGCGTACGTCCTGGCGGGCATTGGCCACGGCAACTTTGGAACAGGAACCGGCGGCCTGCCCGCCACTCTCATTGGTCTCTATCCGGACGGCAATGCTCTCAACCTGACCCCCGGCGCATCGGTGGATTACAACCTCGGTCCCGGCCTTGCGGTTCGACTCAGCTCGGTTTACCTGATGAGCCGCTACGGTGGCGATACGCAGAACAACCTCGGCTTTAACATGGGCATGGTGTACCGCTTCGGACGCCAGCACTCCAAGAGCAAGAGTCAGTAGAAGTCACACCAGCCTCAGACTCGCCGGCCTTCCGGTCCGCCCGAGTCAATTCCCCGATAAGCCAGCGCCCGCTGGCTTATTTTCTGCCCACCTTTGCACAGAACTCGCCAGTTTTCCACAGATTCGGCGGGCTCCGGATTCAATCCTTCGATAGTGCCTATAAAATTTCTGAATTTTCTTATCCAAGCCATCTTTTTTGGATTACTCTTGGAAATTCATTGGGCGTTAATTCTGCACGTCCGGCCTTTTCATATGCTTAGTCCACGAAAGACACAATGTGAGACTGCAACTGTAAACGTCGGTTAAACCGGAGCCATTCCGGTGCTTTTTTGAGAGGCTGTGTTATGAACATCAATTTGTCCCACCGCCTTTGTCGGCGGTTCTTCCGTTATTTCTCCGCTGCTGTCGCGCTTCTTCTATCCTTCGCGTTCGTCGCTCCCAACTATGCGCAGCAAACTCTGGGGTCACTCAACGGCACTGTACTGGACCCCTCCGGTGCGGCCATACCCGCCGCCAAAGTCGAGGTGGTCAATACGCAGACCAATCTTACCCGCACGGTGATGTCCCAGCGGAACGGGTTCTTCCAGGTCTTCAACCTGCCCATCGGAACCTACGACGTGAAGGTCAGCCACGTAGGATTTGACACAACGCAGTTGCCGGCCATTCAGATCCAGGAGGCCAGCGCAGCTACCGTGCACGTCACCCTCCACGTTGGACATGTCTCGACTTCGGTGACGGTGACCGCGAATCCGCTCATCAATTCGACCGATACCACCAACGGCTACACCCTCGATAAGCAGCAGATCGCTATTACGCCGCTCGCCACCGGCAGCTTTACGCAGCTTGCCGTGTTGGCGCCGGGCGTCAACGCGGAACTGCTTAGCGGTCTGGACACCAACGCTGGACTCGGCAACCAGCCCATCTGGGCCAACGGGCAGCGCGACACCTCCAACACCTTCCAGGTGAACGGCGTCGACGTCTCCAATATCTTCAACGGCAAGAGCTCCAGCGGCGACACGTCGCAGCGCTATAACTTCAACATAGGCGGCGGCAGCACTTCTTCTTCTTCCGATGCAGGCGCGGCTGCCACCGGCGGCGCGAACCCGGTGGGCACTTCGGTCTTCGGTTCCAACGGCAACAGCCTGCCTTCGCCTCCTCCGCAGTTCATAGCTGAGCTTCGCGTCAACACTTCCATGTACGACGCGCAGCAGGGCGCGACCAGCGGCGCGCAAATTGACGTCAACACCGCGACCGGCAGCAACGCCTTCCACGGACAGGTGTGGAGCAGCTTTGCGAACAACGCGATGAATGCCTCGCCCTTCTTCTTCAATCAGGCATATCAGCTGTCCCAGCAGGGAACAGGCGCCTTCCCGCGTTCTCTCGTGAATCCCGCGTTGCACCGCTGGACGACCGGAGTTTCGATCGGCGGGCCGATCAAGAAGAACAAGCTCTTCTTCTACGTCGCCTACCAGCACCTCCACACTTCAGATCAGTCCACCGGTCTTTCGCAGTTCAGTGTCCCCAGTGGACTGACCAACGACCGCTCCGCCGCAGGCCTCGCAGCAGCGGCGACCGAGTGGGGAGGCTCCGCCTTTGATCCCGCCAAGATCGGTCCGGTCGCCATGGCGCTCATGAACGCCAAGCTGCCCAACGGCGACTACCTTATCCCCTCCGCGCAGTCGCAGGGTGGATTTCAGTACGGGGTTCCCAACGTTACGCTCATTGGAACTTCGCTGATGACCGGCCAGCAGGCCACCGCGGCCATCGACTACAACTGGAGCGATACCGATCACCTCTCGCTCAAGTACTACTACCAGGACGATCCCGTTCATAAACCCTTCAACGCTTCGAGTACAGAAGGTTTCCCGCAGACCCAGAACAACGGCACGCAGGTCTTCTCCATCGACAACACCAAGTCCATCGGCTCCAAGCTCAACTGGGAGCAGCGGCTTGGCTTCGTTCGTGAGGGGTCGTACAACTATTACAAGCAGGATGTCACCTGTGGCGGCGATCCCACCTGCGGTATCAATGCCGCATATCCCGGGGCCCCGGCCGATAACCAGTTCAATTTCATGCCCGGCCTTCTGATTCGCGAATTCGCGGCGAGTAGCTCCGTCTCTCCGGGTCTCAAGGTTGGTCCGTACAGCGCGTTCACCAATATGGGCTACTACCAGAACCGCCTGAACCCCTCGACCAACTTGATTCTGGAACTGGGCAAGCACACCCTCATCTTTGGCGGTGGCTACAGCTACACCCAGCTGAACGTGGTCAACAATCGTGGCGGCATTGCTTTGATCCAGTCATCGAACTTTGAATCATTTCTCCAGGACCAGTCGCGTAGTGCCGCAGTGCTCGACACTGTTGGCAACGGCCACAATCTGGCCAACCGGTACTACCGCTCCAATGAGGTCTCTACCTACGCGCAGGACAAGTGGCAGGCTCTGTCCAACCTGAGCATCACAGCCGGCGTTCGCTATGACTACCACGGTGGGCTGACGGAAAAGTACGGCAACCTCTTCAACTTCGATCCCAGCCTCTATAGCGTCAGCGGCGACACCACCAGTGGTTTCACCGTCGGCAATGCCGGATTCGTCGTCGCCGGCAACAACAAATACGATCCCTCGCATGGCGTCAGCGACTCGACCCTGAACGGACGCCAGTGGGGCATCTCCCCGCGTGTCGGCTTTGCATACTCGCCGCAGTTTGGTCACGGGAATGTGGTTTTCCGCGGCGGCTTCGGTCTCTACTATGACCGTGGCGAGTACTTCGCCTACCTGTCGCAGCCTGCGGGCAGCGGCATCGGCGGTCCGTTCGGCGCCACGGAGTCCGCTCCTCTGGCCACCTATATCCAGGCAGGCAAGGGCAGTCTGGCGGCTCCGATGTCAAGTGTGAGCGGGTACGTGGCTCCCAGCGCCAATCCGGCAACCATCAAGGATGCTCTGCAGAACCAGCTCAACATTATGACCGGCAACACCACCATGTGGAACGGCAGCGTCGGCAAGACCTGCGGCGCCATTGTGAACCAGGAGGACTACACGGCCTGCACGGCGACCCTGAACTTCGCCGCGTATGACCCCAAGAACGTCCTGCCCTACACCATGAACTTCACCTTGAACATGGAGTGGCAGCCAACCAATGATCTGGCCATCACTATTGGCTATACCGGCAACCGCGGCCGCCACTCGGTGGTTCCGATTCCGCTGAATGAGCCGCACATCGCGACCCCGTCCAACCCGATCAACGGTGAGCAGAACACCTACGGTTTCGAAGTTCTCAATCAAAACAACTGCGGTGGCCCCTACTGCGAGGACTGGAACAGCATCGCGTCCGAGCCCTGGAACACGCTCGACGGCGGCAACACAGACTTCCGCACTCCCTACGTGGGATACAGCCCGAACGCCGCCGACTTCAAGACCGTCGGCACCTCGGCCTACGATGCGCTTGAGGCTCACCTCGAGAAGCGCCTCTCGCATAACTTCCAGGTGGGCGCCAGCTACACCTTCAGCCATACCTACGACGAACAGAGCGACATCGGCCTGTTCTTCACCGGAAGCAACCCGAACAACCTTCGCCAGTCCTATGCTCCGGCCGACTTTGACCGCCGGCATGTGTTCAGCGCCAACTTCCAGGTTGTCGCTCCCAACCTTGCGCGGCCTCACTCGGGCTTGGCCTACCTGGCAAACGATTGGCGGCTGAGCGGCATCGGCATTCTGCAGAGCGGTCAGCCTTACTCGCTCTATGAGTTCTACGGTGCGGTCGGCAGCGTTTACTTCGGCAATTACCCAACACTGCTCAACCCGGTGCTGGGCATTAAGGATCCTAAGCATCCCTCCAGCGCCCTTACCGGCAACAGCGGAGCCTACCGCGGTCCTGGTGGAAGCTTTATCCCCACCATCGACCCCTCGCAGATCGCCATCAACTACCTGCAGCCCGGCCAGAAGGGCATCCCTGTCTCGACTGGAAGCGACCCGCAGGATATCTACGAGACCGACTTCGTACCCGGACAGCGCAACATCTTCCGCCAGGCCGCGCAGAAGCGCCTGGATATCTCGCTGCGCAAGAGCATCCTGATTAAGGACAAGTTCAACGTGCAGTATGAGTTCAACATCTTCAACGTGTCCAACACCACCAGCCTCGACGTCCCGCAGGACCAGACGCAGATTCGGCAGAACTTCTCCTGCTCGAATAGCGCGTACTCCCAGTACGGCGGAGAGAACAACTGCACTTTGCAGTATGTGAATTACGGGCAGATCGTCACCAGTAACAACCCAACAGATCAGCAAACGGCTCTGACCAACCTTGACCAGATACCGCAACACAACGGCACCGGAAAGGGGCTGACAATTCCGACCACCATCGGTGTCAACCAGGTGACCTGCCCCGAGGCAACGGTCAATGGTGGATGCCCGAACAACGGCGCCAACTTCGGCTCCGTCACCGGCACCATCGGCGGTTCCCGAGCGATCACCATGGGACTCAGCGTCCAGTTCTGATCTGATAACCATCAATCACAACGTTGAGGGGGCATGAAGTAAGCCCCCTCAATTTTTTGCGCATTGCTTTGCGGGTGCGGTACCTCACCGTATGCCTTTCTCTTGCCGATAGGGTATTTTTGTCATTGACTCCGCTTTAAGGCATTTCTCCAGTTTCTGTGGAGTTTCCAGCAGCGTACAGGGCGGCTTTTTCTTAAGGAAAAAGCCACTTCAAGGCATTCTGTCCGCTCTGCACCAACTGGAGAAATGCTATAGCCTCGCTTTGAAGACCCTGCATGAAAGTTTTACTCGTTGCCAACTACATTCCTGACCGCCAGAAGAGCATGGCTCGATATGCGGACATGCTGCACGCCGAGCTTCTCAAGCGAGGATATGCGGTAGAGATCGTGCGGCCTGCGCCTCTGGCAACGCGCTTTTTCGCGCCGGGAAATCGGCTTTTTCGATGGCTGGCTTACATCGACAAATACATTCTGTTTCCGCCGATGCTTTGGTTGCGTGCGCGTCGCGCAGACATTGTGCATGTCTGCGATCACTCCAACTCCATGTACCTGCGCTGGGCAGGGAAGACGACGCGCTTGATTACCGCACATGACGCTCTGGCCATACGGTCCGCTCTTGGCCAAATCCCACAGAATCCGACCCGCGCCTCCGGCGTTGCATTGCAGCGGTGGATTCTGCGGAGTCTCAGGCATGCGGATCAAATCGTCTGCGTCTCGGAAAAGACACGATCAGACTACGAAGCCCTGCTCCCCGGCGGTCCCGCTATGTCTGTGGTTCCCAACCCGCTGGGCAGCAGCTTTTACCCTGCCCACGCCGCCGATGTTGCCCGTATGCGCGCAGGCCTCGACCTCGCTGCCGGGGACGAGTACCTGCTTCACGTCGGAAAGGACAATTGGTACAAGAACCGGCCCGGCGTGTTGCGCATCATGGCTGAATTGAGGAAGAACCCGCGCTTCGGCAGCGTCAGGCTGGTTATGGCCGGGGCTCGTTTGCCTGCCTCACTCAAGGATGCAGCCCGCGAGTTGCAGGGGGTAGTTGAGTGTGCCGGCCCTGGCGACGATCAGCTGCGTGCTTTGTACTCAGGAGCGCTCGCCCTGCTCTTTCCTTCCTTCGAGGAGGGCTTTGGATGGCCCATTCTGGAGGCGCAGGCATGCGGCTGTCCGGTTATCACTACAGCGCGGCCGCCAATGGCTCAGGTTGCCGGTTCCGCCGCAATCCTCATCGACCCCGAAGACACCGTCGGCGCAGCGCACACAATCGCGGTCCGCATCGGTGAAGTAGACGCGCTGCGGTCCGCCGGCCTGGAGAATGTCCGCGCCTATTCTCTGGAAAAAACGATGGAACAATACTGTGCCCTGTACCAGGCCCTGACCTCAGAGCTTTCCGGCATCTGATTTCCCGCTGGTCGTATTCTGCCTCGTCCGCGAAAACTGCGTCAGAATTAAGCGCCAGCCGTTTTCGCCAGCACCCCGTCCCTTTGGAACATCTGCCGTATGCCGCGCAGGGCCTGCCGCGTCCGCTCTTCGTTCTCAATCAAGGAGAAGCGTACGTGCCCGTCGCCGAATTCTCCAAAGCCGATGCCGGGGCTCACCGCGACCCGGGCTTCCTTCAGGAGCCGCTTGGAAAACTCCAGCGATCCCATCTCCCGGTAGTGTTCCGGAATTGCCGCCCACACGAACATGGTGGCGCGTGGCAGGGCCACCTCCCACCCAACCTTGTTCAGCCCCTGCACCAGCACATCCCTGCGGCGGCGATAGTTGTCGCAGATCTCCGCCACGCATTCCTGCGGTCCCTCCAGCGCCAATATGGATGCCACCTGGATGGGCGTGAACGTCCCATAGTCAAAGTAGCTCTTCAGCCGCGCCAGCGCCCCCACCAGCGTCTCGTTCCCGACCATGAAGCCTACACGCCAGCCCGGCATGTTATAGCTCTTGGAAAGGGTAAAGAACTCCACCGCGATATCTTTCGCTCCTGGAACCTCCAGGATGGACGGTGCGCGGAATCCGTCAAAGACAATATCCGCATACGCCAGGTCGTGCACCAGCCAGATGCTGTGCTGCCGGCAAAGCTCCACTAGCCGCTCAAAGAATCCCAGGTCCACGCACTGCGTCGTGGGGTTCGCCGGAAAATTCAAAATCAGCATCTTCGGCTTGGGATACATCAGCGGAATTGTCTGCTCCAGCTCCGAAAGAAAGCTGTCCGTATCGTGAATCGCTACACTGCGGATGTTCGCCCCGGCGATCACCGGGCCGTATATGTGAATGGGGTAGCTCGGATTCGGAACCAGAACCACGTCTCCCTGATTGAGCGTGGCAAGGCACAGGTGCGAGATGCCTTCTTTCGACCCGATGGTCACGATGGCCTCAGTTTCAGGGTTGATCTCCACCCCATAGCGCCTGCCGTACCAGTTGGCAATGGCTCGCCGCAACCGTGGAATGCCTTTCGAGATCGAATACCGGTGAGTGTCCGGTTTTCGGGCAACCTCGATCAGCTTTTCCACGATGTGCGAAGGCGTCGCCCCATCCGGGTTCCCCATGCCAAAGTCAATGATATCTTCGCCGCGCTTCCGCGCCTCCGCCTTCAGGGTGCCGGTGATGTTAAACACGTAGGGCGGAAGACGATTGATTCTCGAAAAATTCTGCACGCAGACCTCTGCTTTCTGGTTAATATATATCTTCTAGCGAAAAACGGGAGAGCGCCTGTAGGTAGGGTGGTTCCCGCGCCGCATGTAACAATTTGCATTTGCCTCAGAGAGTGGTTATCAGTAGTGAGACAGACTTCCCATCACTGGCCGTAGTGCTTGCTTTTCACGCACCTCTCCTCATAGCACACCCGTCCCTTTTTTAATAAAATGGCCACTTCGGAATACATCCATGGATCGTCGGCCGCTGCTTTTCCTTCTGGAAGGCGCAGGAGATGGCTGAGCGCGTCCGTCCTGGCGCCGCTTCCCATGGTGCTCAGCGACGTCTTTGCACTCCTGCTCGCTCTTGGAGTCGCGCGGGCTCTTCGTGAATGGATGGACCATGCTGCATTTCACTACGTGCATCTTCAGACCAATATCGGGAATAAGCCGCTGGACCTGTTGTATCTGATCTGGTTTATATGCGGGTATATTCTGATCGCCCGGCGGTATGGACTCTATGGCCAAAGGATCAATTCAGCAAGCGGCTCGCATGAGCTGCGCAGAACTGTTCAGGCGTGCCTTAATGCCAGCATCCTGCTCTGCGGCATGATCTACATGACGCACAACCTGTCGATCTCCCGGATGCTGGTCTTGTTGTTTACCGCCACGGCCATGATTATGCTGTGCGTACGGCGGGCCATCTGGAGACTGCGCCGCTACAACCTCTATGACCGGGGACTTTCCACTCGGCACGTGGCCATTCTAGGTTCCAATCACCTGAGCCTTGCCCTCGGGCGCCAGATCACCAATCAACCGCGGCTGGGTTACACCCTGCGCGGCTACATCATTACTCCGGAGTCGTCGAACGCAACTTCCATGGCGGGCATGGAGGTCCTTGGCGGTTTGGACGACATCCTGCCGATCGTTCGCCGGCACTTCATCGACGAGGTGGTGCTGACTGGGACCTACCCCATGGACAAGGTCATCCGGCTGTTGAAGGAAGCGCGGGAACTCGGGTTGGACGTCAGGGCCGTTTCCGGATACTACAACGACCTCGCGCTGAACGCGGGCATTGAGTATCTCGGTGTCTTCCCCCTCGTCTCACTGCACCGCAATGCGCCGCGTACCATTCCGCTGGCCCTTAAGCGTGCATCGGACTTTGTCATTTCCACCCTGGCCCTTATCCTGGCGGCTCCAGCGATGGTGGCCATCGCCATTGCCGTCCGGATGGAAAGCGAGGGCCCGATCCTCTACATCTCTGAGCGGATTGGCCGCCGCGGTCGCGTCTTCCCCTGCTACAAGTTCCGCACCATGGTCAAGAACGCCGACCAGCTTCGCGAGCATCTGGATGAGCTCAATGAGCGGGATGGCGTGCTCTTCAAGCTCTCCAACGATCCCCGCATCACGCGACTCGGACGCTTCCTGCGCAAGTACAGCCTCGACGAACTTCCTCAGTTCCTCAATGTCCTGCGCGGCGAAATGAGCCTCGTCGGGCCTCGTCCGCCTCTGGCAAGCGAAGTCGAGAAATACAAGCTCGAACACCTGCGCCGGCTTGAGGTCCTCCCTGGAATCACTGGTCTTTGGCAGGTGCAGGCGCGTCAGGATGCCTCCTTCGACAAGTACATCGCGCTCGACACAGCCTACGTGGAGAACTGGAGCTTCCTGCTCGATCTCAAGATTATTTTCCAGACCGCCGAAGTCGTCCTGCGCGGCACGGGCGTCTGAGCCTCCTCAGTCCTCGACCACTCCATCAAAGATCCCGCTATCCTGCCTCACGTCGATCCGCCCCGGCATCGCCGCCAGCAGATACCGCTCCGTGGCCATAAGTGGTTCCACAATGGCTTTCACCCGTTCCAGCACGCCTGCCTGTGTCCTGTGGAGACGGAACGCCTCCATCTTCCGCTCGGCAAACTCACCCAGATCCAGCGCAAGCGAATAGGGAACCGTGGGCGCGTTGCAGAGCTCCGGCCGGCCGCGCACAGTCACAAAGGGAGCGCTGGAGTAGTACAGCTTCTGCGGCGTGTAGGGCTCCAGTTCCTGTTCAGGAAAAAACTCCGCCCGCCCCGCCCAATGGAAGGCCGCCGTCGCCGCGGAGGAAACCATGGTGTGGTCCCGGTGCAGATTTACGCTGCCGTCGCCGCCGAACGTCAGGACCACCTGCGGGCGAATCCTGCGGATCCGTGCCGTCATCTCTCCCACCAGGGCGTAAAAGTCCTGCCGCGGCAGCGCGCCATCGGGATAGTGCAACACTTCATGCCGGGTCACGCCCAGCACCTTGCACGCTTCGGCAAGTTCGGCGCGCCGCCTCTTCCCCAGTGCGGCGCCGTCCTCCACGCCGTCGCGATAGTGCGCCGCCTGCCCGTCCGTCAGGCAAAGCAGGCTGGTCTCCACGCCGTCGCGATGGGCCATCAGAAGCGCGCCGCCAAAGGCGCCGCTTTCGTCGTCAGGATGCGCGGTAATGCAAAGCAGGCGATACGGCAAGGGTTCCCATCCTCAAGCTGAAGTGGTTTCGTTCCAGGGCAGGGGAGTCTGCGCTACCGGACGAAAGCTTTTGCGGTGCAGCGGACACGGCCCATGTTGCGCCAGCGCCGCCAGGTGCTCCGCGGTTCCGTAACCCTTATGCGAGGCCAGACCGTATTGCGGATACACGCGGTCCAGCTCGCACATCAGCCGGTCGCGATGCACCTTGGCTATCACGGAAGCCGCGGCGATCGAGAGGGAGAGCGAGTCCCCGTACACAATGCTCGTCTGTGCGCAGTCGATATCCAGCTGCATGGCGTCAATCAATAGATGATCCGGAGGCACAGCGAGCTTCCGGATTGCGGCGGTCATGGCCAGCCGCGTCGCCTGGTAGATGTTCACGCGGTCAATGGTTTCCACGTCGATCTCAGCAACCGCAATGGCCTGGGCCTTGTGCTCGATTACCGCGGCCAGCCGCTCGCGGTCTTCGCGCTTCAGTTGCTTGGAGTCTCGCAGTCCGGGAATCCGCGTATCCGCAGGCAGAACCACGGCTGCGGCCACCACGGGCCCAAACAGCGCGCCCCGGCCCACCTCATCCACGCCTGCGATGCGCGTTGCCCCTTGTGCCCGTGCGGACTTTTCGTATTTGTTGCCGCATACCAGCGACCGCAGCATCCGCGCCTTCCGGGTGGAGGCGGAAACCTGCACCGCAGGGGCGGCCAATGAAAATGTTTCAGGAGTGCGTGTGGTGCGCGGCATCAGATGAAGTGTACCGCACACACACGAACGCCCCGGACACTTGGGCCGGGGCGCTCAGAAAACAGCCTACACGCGGCCGACTTCCTTCAGACGCGCAGCCTTGCCGCGCAGTTCGCGCAGGTAGAACAGCTTGGCCCGGCGAACCCTGTGCGAACGGATCTTCTGCACACTGTCCACCACCGTCGAGTTGAAGGGGAAGATGCGCTCCACGCCGTGCCCAAAGCTCATCTTGCGCACGGTGAAGGTGCCCTGCGGCCCGTTCTTGCGGGCGATCACAATGCCCTCAAACGCCTGAAGACGCTCTTTCTCGCCTTCCTTGATCTTGACGTGCACGCGCACCGTGTCGCCTGCGGCAAAGGCGGGCAAATCAGTGCGATTCAATTTATCGGCAAGCCGCTGCATGACTGGATGAATAGACATAATACTTTCCTGGTGATTGATTCAGAACCTTTAGTTTACACGGAAATGCGCATCTTTGCCGCGTTTCACAGGGCGGACTTCAGCTTCGCAAGATACTTTTTGTCCGCCTCTGCAAGCTCGGCCTTCTCCAATAAATCCGGACGGTTCCTGAGCGTCTTTTCCAGCGCCCGCTCGCGCCGCCAGCGCCGGATCGACGCATGGTCGCCGCCCGCCAGCACCTCCGGAACCGCCAGCCCGCAAAACTCCGGCGGCCGTGTGTAGTGCGGATAATCCAGCAGCCCTCCTGCCCCATGGGTCGAGCGCGGCGGGCCGTCCGCGTCCTGCGCAAACTCCCCGTCGGCCTGGCCGAAGCTCTCGTAGGCGCTCGACGCTTCATTGCCCAGCACGCCCGGCAGCAGCCGCATCGTCGCATCCACAATCACCGCCGCGCCCAACTCCCCGCCAGAGAGCACATAGTCCCCAATGGAAAGCTCACGGTCGCACGTCAGCTCATTCACGCGCTCGTCCACGCCCTCGTAGCGTCCGCACAGCAGCACTACGCGCTCCAGCCCGGTCAGCTCTCGTGCCACACTCTGCGTAAACCGCGCGCCCTGCGCCGACAGCAGAATCACCTGCTCCCGGGCCTTGTCCCGCTCACCCTTTGCGGCCATGCCCAGCGACTCCACCGCTTCCATCAGCGGCTCCGGCTTGAGCACCATGCCCTCGCCGCCGCCGAACGGACGGTCATCCACCGTGCGGTGTTTGTCGTGGGTAAAGTTGCGCAGGTCGTGCATTTGCACGTCCACCAGGCCGTTGGCGATGGCGCGCTTCACCACGCCGTGGCTGAAGATGCCGCTGAAAAACTCCGGAAAGATGGTGATAATGTCGAACCGCATCGGAACCTATTCTTTGCCGCTGGACTCTTTCATTGCGCGCCGCTCTTCCTTGGTCATCGGCGTGTTAATGTCCAGCAGGCCTGCCGGGAGCCGCATCTCAATGTGTTTTCCCTGCAGATCCATCCTAACCAGATATGCCTTGGCAAAGGGAATCAGCGCCTCGTCGCCCGCTGGCCGCTTCACGGTGAACACTGCGGCGTTGCGGTCAAAGTCCGTGACCACGCCAATCGGAGCCGCACCCGCGCTCACATCCACAATCTCGCAGCCCACCAACTCGCTGATGTAATAGGTGTCCTCCGGCAGAGGCGCGCGTTCGCTCTCGGGAATCGCCACCATCAGTCCGCGCAGGGTCTCCGCGTCATTGATGGAGTCGATCCCGGCAAACTTCAGCACCACGCGGCCCTTGTGCAGCCAGTGGTGCTCCAGCTCTATTTCGCGTACAGGCGTGCCGCTGGTTTCGGAACCAACCAGATAGAGCCGCTTGCGCTCCGCAAAGCGCTCCGGAAAGTCAGTAAGAATGTCAGCCAGGATCTCGCCATGCCGCCCTTGCGGACGAATCAGCCGTGCCACCATGATCCATGGCTCACTGGTCGGCGCATGCGGCGTCATGGCTTACGCGAGTCAAGCTGCCCCATTCTGTAGCTGGACTCCTTGCTTCTCTTCTTCAAGGATGTCGAGCGTGTAGCGGTGGTGATACTTCATGCTCACCGCTCCCAGAATGGTTCGCATGGACCGCGCGGTGCGGCCCTGCTTGCCGATTACCTTGCCAACATCAGACGGTGCAACACGCAGCCGCAGTACTGTGTTCTCCGGCCGCTTCACCGCTTCAACGATAACAGCATTCGGCTCATCCACCAGGGCGCGGGCTATTTCTGTCACCAGCTCCTGCATGTCATCGGGCCGTTCTTCGTGGGTCATTACCTTGCCCCCCCTTGAGGACGTGGGTGTTTCACTCTCGGGCTCGCGCCATATTACCAGTTGCCGGTGGCGGAAGACAGAGGAAAATCGCCTCTCTGCCGCCGGCAAAAAGCAACATTACCGCGCTTAAGGATAATGTGACAGAAACAGCGAAAGAGTTTCTCGCCGTACGAAAATAAGGCTAGGCTGCTGCCGGAGCCGGCTGCTGCGCCACCAGTTTAGCTACCCGGTCAGAGAACTGTGCGCCCTTGCTGGTCCAGTAGTCTATGCGGTCCCGCTTCAGGATCACTGAGGCCGGGTCGGTCCGCGGGTTATAGGTGCCCACAACCTCAATGGAACGGCCGTTGCGGGCGCGATCCTTCTCGATCACCACAACGCGGTAGTAAGGCTGTTTGCGCGCGCCAAAACGCGCCAGACGAATCATTAACACTGAGAAAATCCTTTCAAAAATACTTCTCCCAGTATAGCCGAAAAGCCGTAGAAACAACGCATTTCTCGCCTAAAAGCAGCCTTCACGCGCCGGAAACAGGAATCGCAGCATCGGTCGCACCCGCATCGCCCACGCCGTCTCGTCATGGGTCGCCCCGGGAATCAGGCTGTAGTTCAACTCCACGCCCGGCCGCCAACCCCGCGACCGCAGACGCCGCTCCAGCATCTCCGTGTCCGCCACCGCCCGCCGGCCCTCGCCTTCGCCAATGTCCAGCCACACCTTCGGCCGTGGTCCAAGCCGCGGCGCCGCCTCGCCCACCAGGCTCACAATCACCCGGTGGTTCCACCACACAGAAGGCGACATCACCGCCAGCCGCCCAAACATGTCTCCGTGACGCAAACCCAGATACAGCGCCGCCAGCGCCCCCAGCGACGAGCCTCCCAGCCCCGTGCTGGCCACGTCCGGTCGCACCCGGTAGTGCGCGGAAATATATGGCAGTAACTCGTCAGCGAGCATCCGTCCATACCGGTCCGCCTCGCCGCCACCCATCTTCCAGTCGCGCGTGGGAGTGTACTCCGCCAGCCGCCGCTCGCCCGCATTCGCAATTCCCACAATGATCAGCGGCTCAACCTCACCCGCCGTAATCGCGGCATCGGCTTGCTCGCCCATCCTCCACGTCCGTCCGCGGATATACGCCGTCTCGTCATCAAAGAGATTCTGGCCGTCATTCATATACAGCACGGGATACCGCCGGTCCGGCTCGCAGTCGTACCCGGGCGGCAGATAGACGGTCACGGCGCGATCGTCAGCCAGGTACCGGCTGGGAAAGCCAGGATGCACATGCAGCCGGTGGTGCCGGTCTTCCGGATTCATCTGCGCCCAGGCCTGCAACCGTTCCTCCCGGCGCTCGGCATTCCCGCTGCCGTAACGCTGCCTGTAACACTACCAAATTGCGACGGGAGTATCCGCAGGAAGCGCGGCTGCCGCTGCGGCGCGAACTAAATGGTCCGCAAAACCCGCGCGGGCAGAAAGATCAGTGCCGCCACTAGGCTCAGCGCACCGCCCACCGCAATCCCCACCAGCCGGAAGGGAAGCAGCAGCAGCCACACAATGGGGTAGGCCACCAGAGCCAGCAGCGCCAGTGGCCAGCAAAACACAAGCAGCAGACACCACAATAGAAATTTGAGCATCGGATCTCGACTCCAACTCTGTTTTGATCTACGAATTCTTGCGCTCAATAGTTCCGTGCGCGTCCCGTCCAATGCTCTCCGGACTCAACGCGTCTCCTGCAAACGCCGCTCAGCCCATCACTTCTGTGGAACCCCCGATTTGCCCCTGGACCTGGGCTTGACCGCCGCTTTCACTTTATTGTTTCCCGGACGGTACCGCGTCGTCATCATCTGCGATCCATGGCGGGGAGGATTCTGGTCGACTTTCGAGCCCGGGTTTGGGGCCGTCCTGGCCTTCGACTTGTACCGGGGATGCTTGACTGTCGGTGTTGGCCCGGTGTGTGTGCCGCCCCCCACCATGCGCCGAACACCATTGCCGCCGGCATGGTCTACTGCAATGTCACTGTGGCGGCTCGATTGCGACTTGGCCCGCGACGCATGATGATTCGCCGGAGTCCCCGATGAAGCCGTGGTTTGCGCAAATGCGAGTGTTCCGAGCAGCAGGGCTGAACCGGCTGCAAAGGTAGAAAAAAGATAGGTGTGCCTTTTCATCGTGACCTTTTTTTAAGTGGCAGAGACAGCGCAACATTACTCCATTCCGCCGCCATTTGCCGCAAGGAAATCGGACCCGAAATGGCAGCAAAGCAAGAGCGGAGTCGATGTCATGCCGGCGGGAACAGCCAGGCGGCCTCTCCCCGTAAGAAAAGCCCGCCCCGCGCGCTCTCAGCCCGCCCGCCGAGCTCTTGTTTCCGCCTCAACCCACAGCGTGCCGCCGACCTATGCTAAGTTGACGGTACGGACGCATGTTTGCGTGCACGAAGGGGGCGAGGTTGAAGAAGATCGGTGTCCTGTTCGGACTGGAAAACACTTTCCCGGGAGCGCTGGTCGAGCGCATTAACTCAAAAAATGCCGACGGCATCACGGCTGAATTCGTCCAGGTCGGCACCGTCTCGCTCAACAAGCCACCGGCCTACGCCGTAATCGTGGACCGCATCTCGCACGATGTCCCGTTCTACCGCGCCTGGCTGAAGCATGCGGCGCTCTGGGGTTCGGTGGTCATCAACAATCCCTTCTGGTGGTCGGCGGACGACAAGTTCTTCAACTACGGCCTGGCCGCCAGGCTCGGCATCGCCGTTCCACCCACCGTCATGCTGCCGCACAAGCAGTTGCCGCCCAACGCCACTGACCGCACCATGCGCAATCTGGAGTATCCCCTCAACTGGGACGCGGCCTTCGACTACGTCGGCTTTCCCGCCTTCCTCAAGCCCATCGACGGAGGCGGTTGGCGCGATGTCCACGAGATTCGCAGCCGCGAGGACTTCTTCCGCGCCTACGACCAGTCCCGCGACATGTGCATGCTGCTGCAGCGCGCCGTCAAATTTACCGAGTACTTCCGCTGCCTCGTGGTCGGACGCGAGAAGGTCCGCATTATGCCCTACGATCCGCGACGGCCCTACCCGGAGCGCTACCTCCATGAGCCGATGCGGACCCACCGCCGTCTGCTCAAGCGCATCAAGGCCGACTCCATCACCCTCTGCAAGGCCCTCGGCTACGACCTCAACACCGTCGAGTTCGCCGTGCAGGACGGCGTGCCCTACGCCATCGACTTCATGAATCCCGTTCCCGAGGCCGATATGCAGTCCATCGGCGCGGAGAACGTCGAGTGGCTGGTTGAGACTATGGCCAATTTTGCGATTAAGAAGGCAAGGGCCGCGACGCTGCCCCCCGCCACCACGGCCGAAACTCTCCTCAAAGGGGAGCCTGCCCGGCCCCGCCGTCCCCGCGCAAAAAAATACGCTCCGCGCAAAAAGGCCGTCCAGCCGCAGCCGGCTGAAGCCCCCGCGGAGTGATCCGCTTTCAATCCATCCCGCAAAAAGAGACCCCATTCCGGGGTCTCTTTCTATTTCTGTTGCAGTTGAATTACGCCGTCGCCGGTTCGTCCGCTGCGTACTTCTTCTTCTTTGAAAGCTTCTCGATCAGCGATTCCATAATCACATATAGCGCCGGAATGAAGAGCAGATTCAGCACGGTTGACACCAGCATGCCGCCCACGATGACCGTTCCTACTGATCGCCGTCCCAGTGCCCCGGCGCCGGTTGCGAAGAACAGCGGCAGCACACCCAGAATGAACGCGAACGAGGTCATCAGGATGGGGCGAAGCCGCAGCTCCCCGGCTTCAATCGCCGCCTCAAAAATGGTCTTGCCGCGCAGGCGGATCTGCTCGGCGAATTCGACAATCAGAATCGAGTTCTTGGCCGCCAATCCAATCAGCAGCACCAGCCCAATCTGGCAGTACACGTCGTCCGGCATGCCGCGTAGCGCCACCCCGCCCAGCGCGCCCATAACGGCCATCGGTACGGCCAGCAGAATAATGAAGGGCAGGGCAAAGCTCTCGTACAGCGCGGAAAGCGTCAGGAAGACCACAATCAGTCCCAACCCGAAGATCAGCACCGCCTTGCCGCCCGACTCAATTTCTTCCAGCGACAGTCCGGTCCATGAGTACTGCATGCCCGGCAGCATGAACTTCTTCGCCAGCTTTTCCATCTGTGTCAGGCCCACGCTGGAGCTGTATCCCGGCGCCGCCGAACCGTCGATCTCAGCCGACCGGAACAGATTGTAGTGTGTGATCACCTGCGGCGCCGAGGACTCCTCAACCCTCACCAGATTGTCCAGCGAGATCATCTGCCCCGTATTCGACCGCACGTAGAACTTGCGCGGATCGGCAGGCGTCATGCGCGCGTCCTGATTCGCCTGCACATATACCCGGTACGACCGGTTGTTGAAGTCAAAGTCGTTCACATACTGCGATCCCATAAAGACGCCCAGCGTCGAGCTGATCTGGCTGAGCGGCACGCCCATGGCCTTGGCCTTCTCGCGGTCAATGGAGACCATCAGCTGCGGATCATTCGAGGTATAACTCGTGTACAGCCCGGTCAGATACTTGTCCTGACGGCTTGCGCCCTCAATCTCGTGCGCCACGCGATCCAGGTCGCTCAGGCTGGTGGGTCCGGTGTCCTGCAGCTCAAACTGGAAGCCGCCGAAGGCGCCAATGCCCGAGATGGCGGGCGGTTGGAACAACTGCACTATGCCGCCCGGCACCGCAAACAGCCGTGGCCCAAGTTCGTGCGCAATGTCCGCTGCCGAGTGTCCCGACCCCTCCTTTGCGCGCATCTCAATGGACTTGAGCGGCACAAAGATCAGGCCGTTATTGGATGCACCGCCTCCAGTCAGGCTGAAGCCCGTCACCGCGAACGTTCCGTACACATCTTTGTTCTGCCGGATAATCTTTACCGCTCGCTCCGCCACCGCGCTCGTATAGCTCAGGGATGCTCCCGGCGGCGTCTGCACCACGCACATCAGATAGCTCTGGTCCTCCTGCGGCACAAAGGCTTTTGGAACGTGGATGTAAAGATAGACCGTGAATGACAGGCCCGCGATGAAAACCACCAGCACCAGGTAACGCAGCCGCAGCACATGGTGTAACGCCCGGACATAGGTCTGCGTCATCTTCTGGATGCCCCGGTCGATCAAACCAAACAGTCCGTGTTTTAAGGAATCCCCGCGCAGGAAGAGCGCCGATAGAGCCGGCGATAGCGTGAGCGCGTTGAACGCCGAAATCGCAATTGAGAACGCGATCGTGAGCGCGAATTGCCGGTACAGAATACCCGTGGTGCCGGGGAAAAACGACACCGGCACAAAGACCGAGATCAGCACCAGCGAGGTCGCAATCACGGCGCTCGTAACTTCTGACATCGCGACCGACGTCGCCGTGTGCGGGTCCGCATGCTCCGCGCTGATGTGCCGCTGCACGTTCTCGATGACGACAATGGCGTCATCCACCACCAGTCCGGTCGCCAGTGTAATGCCGAACATCGTCAGCGAGTTGATTGAGAACCCGAACATCTTGATGAACGCAAACGTGCCCACCAGCGATACGGGAATGGTGATTGCCGGAATGATCGTTGCCCGCCAGTCCAGCAGAAACAGGAAAATAACGGCAATGACGATTACGATGGCCTCGCCCAGCGTGACCAGCACATCGCGGATGGATTCGCCAATGATGGTTGTCGTGTCCACCGGAATCACATACTTCAGATCCGGGGGGAAGCTCTTGGCCAGTTTGTCCAGTTCCGCCTTGGCCTCGCGGTCCACGTCAAGCGCATTCGCATTGCTCAACTGCTGCACGCCCACGCCGACGGCGTCCTGGCCGTCAAACCGCAAATCGGTCGAGTAGGTCTCGGCGCCAAGCTCCGCATGTCCCACGTCCTTCAGTTGCACAATGCCCTGCGGCGTGTTCTTCAGGATGATGTTGTCGAACTGCCGCGGAGACGTCAGGCGCCCCACCACGCGAATCGGAATCTGGTATGCCTGGTGCGGATCGGCTGGTGGCTGTCCCACCTGACCGGCCGGAATCTCGACGTTCTGCTCCTGCAGTGCGCTGATCACGTCCGACGCGGTCAACCCGCGCGCGGCCAGCTTCGCCGGATCAAGCCAGATGCGCATCGCGTATTTGCGCTCGCCGAAGATCACCACGTCGCCCACGCCCGGAATGCGCTTCAGCGCGTCTTTCACATACACGTCAATGTAGTTGCTGATGAACAGATCGGAGTAGCTGTTGTGCGGTGAAATAAATGCCGCGGCAAACACAAAGTTTCTGTTCGCCTTGGTAATCGTGATGCCCGTGGCGTTCACCGCTGCGGGCAGTTGCCCCTGCGCGGAGGCCACGCGGTTCTGCACATCAACCGCGGCTATGTTCAGGTCATAGCCGGTCTGGAAGGTCGTCGTAATCGTGCTGAGGCCGTTGTTCGAGCTCGCCGACGAAATATAGCGCATGCCTTCCACGCCGTTGATCTGCTCTTCCAGCGGGATCGTCACCGCCGACTCCACCACCTGAGCATTTGCGCCAATGTAATCGCTGCTCACCGTCACCTGCGGAGGAGCAAGGTTCGGATAAAGCGAGATCGGCAGCGTTGGAATGACCACCGCGCCTGCCAGCACGATCAGCAGCGCGCATACCGTCGCGAAAACTGGCCTGTGTATAAAAAAATCTACCAAGAGGAGCCTGCCTGTCGTTATCTGTTGCTGTTCTTCTTAGGTCCTGCTGTCCGGTGGCCGGGGCTTATCCCAGCGGCTTCACCGGCATGTGGTCTACAAGGAACTGCGTGCCGGAGATGATCACTTTCTCTCCCGCATGCAGCCCATCAGTCACCGCATATTCGTTGCCGATGGTATCGCCCAGCTTCACTGCCACCTGGTGCGCAAAGTCGTGTCCGCCCATGCTCTGCACCGTGTACACAAATGCCTGATCGCCAAGCCGGCTCACCGCCAGCACCGGAACCACCGGCAGCGGAGCCGTACTCCAGATCACCCGCGCTTTCACCAGCTGCGCATTCCGAATCACGGCCTTGTTCGAATGCACCCGCGCCTTTACCAGAATCCCCTGCAGGCTGTTGTCCACCTGCGGAGAAATAAAGTCGATCGAGGTCTTCTCAATCAAATTCTCGTTGTTGTCCAGAATCTCAACCGGAAGCCCCATCCGGATCTGCGAGGCCATCTCCGCCGGGACATAAATATAGGCTTCCAGGTCCTTGTTCTCATCCACCGTCGTCAGCATCGTGCTCGACGAAACATAATCGCCCACATGCACCGGAATATCGCCCACAATGCCCGTGAACGGCGCGCGAATGCTGTAGTAACCCAGCTGCTTCTTGTCTGATTCGAGCAGCGCCTCCGCAGCCGCGTAATCCGCCTTGGAGTTGGCATTGGCCTGCTCGGCTTGCTGATAGGCGTCCAGGCTGCTCACCTGCGCGGCATACAGCTTGGTCTGCCGCTCAAACTCGGTCTTGTCGTATTTGTAGAGCGCCAGCTTCTGCTGCACCGTCGCAGCCTGCGACTGCACCGTCGCCTCCTGCTTCGAGGGGTCAATCTGCATCAGCAACTGGCCGGCCTTCACAAGCTGGCCGGAGTGCACCTGAATCTCCGTCAGGTTCCCACTCACCTGCGGATTCAGCGTCGCCGAGCGCCGCGATTTAATGGTCGCCACATACTCGTCCGAGCGCGGAACCGGCTGCGACACAACCGTCAGGGTCTTTACCGGCAGGGCATGCAAGGCAGGCGCGGCCGCCGCCGGAGCCGATTTCTTGCAGGCTGTCGGCCCCAGGCACAGCAGGAGCGACAGGGATAAAAGGGGTATGCGTGACGGTCTCATCGAAAAATTATTCCTTGGCGATTCATTCCGGTCGCGGCCGGGCTAAGTTGCGGTTGCAAAGTGCACAAAATACACGGCACTTGGATTTGGATTCAGCCGACGCGCGAACGCTTCACGAAATCTTCGCTGCAACGCAAAAAAATACACTCCGCCTCCCGCCGGCACGCCCGTAACCGCCCGCCTCCGGGTCCACGCACATCCGTGCACCTATAGCATTTCTCCATCTGGTGTAGAGGGGACGGAATGCCTTGAAGTGGCTTTTTCCTTAAGAAAAAGCCGCCCTGTACGCTGCTGGAAACTCCACAGAAACTGGAGAAATGCCTTAACATACGCAGGAAAAGGCATTTCTGTTCCGCGCCATAGAATACTTGGCCCGGACCGCTCCCGTCGAATCCTTCTTTGGAATCCTTCCTTTGGAACTGCCGGACGCGAGAACTGCCGGACGCCCCCGGACCGCGCCCGTCCATGGCCCCGCCCCGGTTCCAGGCAGAACCCGCCCCAGCATCTGCTCCAGCATCCCTCAGCCGCGCTCGCGCACCCCTGGCAGCAGCAGAACCCGCCGCCGAACGCTTTTGACACCTATCAGCCCGCTTGATAGATTCAAGATGATCCTTCTTGCGAAGCGCGTGAGTTTTTCCGCACTCGCCCAAGCGTCCCCGTCGTCTAGCCCGGCCTAGGACACCGCCCTTTCACGGCGATAACACGGGTTCAAATCCCGTCGGGGACGCCAACAATCCTTCTTGCGTGGTTGTCGCCAACAACATGCTGAAAAGGGACGAGTTCGAGCGGTTCAAAATTCCTTGTTTTGGGGAATACTCCAAACCGTCTTTGAAGAGTAGATTTTGAATCCGAATCCGTTGTTCAGGGTTCGCTATTTGCCACGCCCCAGAAATGTCCACTAGCTGAAGCTCTGCAAATCGAACGAATGACTCTGTGTCTTGACGCGCACAGTTTACCGCTTGCAATTCTTGCTCCAGCGCCTCGCTCTCGCGTCGATAGTTGGCGTTTGCTTCTGTATAGTCTTCCAAAGTGACCTCGCCTCGCAGCTTTGCCTCCAGTAGCGCGGCCCGGAGTTCTCTAAGTTCTTTGATCCTCCGCTCTACTTTCGTCGCTTTTTTCTCCGCATCACCCTGCTTTGTTGCCCAAACTCTCGCCGCGACCTTTGGGAATCCGCGTCTGGCTTCAGGGGTGGGTCGAAGTGTATTCAGCAGTCCCGTGAAGTCTGCCTCCAACTCTTCTCTCGACAGGCGGACAGCGCGACAACCCGCTGTGCGGCACCAGTAACGTCCATATTTCTTGCTTCGCCCCTTAGCAAAGCCCCATGTAATCGGCTTCCCACAACCGCTGCAACGGACAATGCGTTTGAGTGGAAATTCAGGATTGAATTTTCGTTTTGGAACCACTGTTGGCCTCTTGCCGGATAGGATGGCTTGAACAGTGTCGAAGAGTTCTTGGCTCACCAGCGTTTCATGAAGCCCGCGCACAGGTTCAAATTGATCGTCACTGGGTAGCGTTACCCAGCCAGCATAGAGAGGGTTCCTAAGCATTGCGTGAAAAGTCTGCGGAGTAAGAGGTCTGCCGCTAGACGTTCTGAGTCCGCCCTCCGAGATTCGGTTCAAGACCTCGGCTTTTGTGTACCTGCCCGTTGCCACTAGATCAAACGCCTGACGGATGTAAGGCGCACGCTTAGGGTCTGGCTTGATGTTGGCTCCGGTTTTCCCCCCAATGTTGATGTATCCAATGGGAGCACGCCATGGGAACCGACCGGCAATTACTGATTGTCGCGTCCTCTCCCGCATCTTTTCTGACAGCGCGTCAGAGAAAAACTGATTGAAAGACCCAATCATATTTGCTGCGAGCTTACCCGCCGCTGTCTCATCGAGGTTTGGTTCATACGTCGATCGGAGTAGCACGCCGACCTTTTTCAATTTGACGATTGTCTCAGCCTGATCTTTATTGTTGCGTGCAAATCGGCTGAGGTCTTGGACTACGACATATCCAACCTCAGCGCGGTGGTCTTTGCAGAATTGAATCATGCGTTGGAATTCAGGACGGTCAACTGTTCTGGCCGACGCCCCGGCGTCAGTAAATATCTTCAAGACCTGCCAACCATGCCGTGCGCAAAACTCCTCGCATCTCTTCTCTTGGTTTTGCAAGTTGAGTGGGCCGCTTGCTTGTTCATCCGTCGATACTCTGACATAGATTACGGCCCCATTTGTTTGTTTAGTCTTCTTCATCAGGCTTCCCTCAAAACTGATTCGACGTTGCACACGTCATGCAGCTTTTAGCTCTTCGGTGTGCAACGAGAATCTTGCTGTCTCTTCTTTCGGGCGACAGCGATAGATGCAAGCGAAAATATGAGCAAGTTCTTCCATCTCCTCTTGCGTTTGCTGCAAGGTTATTTTCGACGAATCGGGCAGGGCAGCAATACCCGCCTTTTCCGCATTGAGGCGTGCAGACTTCATAGACGCCTTCTATCGGCACATCTGGTTCAATAGCCACCAGCGTCGGAATGGTGCAGGCTCAACGCCTACACGGTGGCAAAAGTAGAGGTAGCGTTGATAGCCTGCCTCTGGCGTTATTTGTTCATTCATTTACCTCCATCACTAAAAACATTCCCGCAGGTGCAAAAGCAATGCAGGAATGTTGCGGGCTTCATTGTTTCCCGCTGGCAAAACCAGAGGTGACGTTGATAGCCTTCGCGAGTACTCGCTGATTTGAGTACGGGTCGATTGTAATCTAAATGTGTAGTATAAAAAAGATAACAAAGCATGTTACACAAACCGAACGTCTCGAAACTTGTCGGCATTCCGATCGCGGTTACTCACGGAGCAGTCCCCTGTGAGTGGACTACCAAAGAGCCAAACAAGAATTTGGTATACCCTCAGGATTTATCCGCGCGATTCGTTGGGAAAAAGCCAGAAGTAGCGATGGTGGAGTGGAAAAAGGGAATGATGCTCCCAAGCAGTCCGCCCATACCGAATTATTTCGACGGTTATAGAGTCCGCGAGGACTTCATGAAGCTACGGAATGAGAAGGACTGCCTAGAATTCCTGAATCGATATGGTCGGTTCTCGCAATTGCCCAAGGTCGATATGCACGCAGGATGGACATTCGATGCTCTGATGAAATGGCAAGAAGTTTTTGCTTATTTAGCAAAACGCAGCCCTGATAGATGGGATCAATATGCTGACTCATTGATGACTCCCAAGCATGGGCCGAGCGTCCTTGGCGTGCTCGGAGCACTCAAATCGACCAAGAACTCAATAACATTTCAACCCAACAATCTTGGACTTGCGACTGTGAAGGGTGCGAAGTTTATCGGCGTTATTGAGACCGGAGATGTTGTCTCCACCATTTTTACGACCCTACAGATCGATCATGTCCGAGGGGCAAAATTTGGTGCATGTGCGCGTGAGGATTGTCCCCGATTTTACGAGATCACGAGTCGGCACAAGCGAAAATACTGTAGCAGCGGCTGCGCTCACCTAGAGACCGTTCGACGGTATCGAAAACGGAAACGTCGCAAGTCGAAAACGCAAAAGGGCGGGTCGTGACCGGGGGGGCCGATTGCAACTCCAAAGAGGATACCCTGTGGGGTCTCTGGCGGGTGCCCTGAAAGAGGGTTGGTTTACCACCCTAATTCCCCGAGCAAAATCGCGTTCTTGTCCTCTTCTTACCCCTTATCTGGCCTATCTTCTGAGCACCAATCTCGATGCCTGTTTTTGACGCTAAACATCTATGGTGCTTGCGGTTACGCATCTTAATCTGTGCGCTATTAGGTCATTTTGTGCTTCTCGCCGGTTTTTGAGGCAAGAGGGGTCATAATGCCGCGCATAGATTGTATGTTTAAAATCAACGTATTAACATATTCTGTAGAATTTGTGTTGACGGGCGCGTATTTGATACGCGATACTCCTGCACATGGAAAAAGCATTTGCATATCTGCGGGTCTCTGGTAGGGGTCAGTTGGAGGGGGATGGTTTCACAAGGCAATTGGCCGCAATCAAAAAGCACGCCGCTGCGAACGGCATCAGAATCGTGCGTATTTTCCGCGAGGAGGGCGTCTCCGGCACGAAAGACCTCGACAACAGGCCAGCCCTTCAGGAATTGCTTGTAGCCCTCCACAGCAATGGCACGAGGCTTGTCTTGGTGGAAAGGCTAGACCGTCTGGCGCGTGACCTGATGATTCAGGAATCCATCATTGCAGACATGAAGCGCAACGGGTTTGAGATCGTTAGCGTCACAGAGCCTGACCTGTGCTCCGATGATCCGAGCCGCACCTTAATGCGCCAGATTCTCGGAGCATTTGCTCAATATGAGCGGGCAATGATCGTTCAGAAGTTACGAGGGGCACGACAGAGGATTCGAGCCAAGACGGGACAATGTGAGGGGCGCAAGGCGTATGGTACTCGGCCCGGCGAGGCTGAGGTCATCGAACAGATGCGGTCTTTACGCGGAGAAGGGCTCGCGGTAGATGCAATAGCTGAAAAGCTCAATCACGATGGCGTGAAGTCGCGTGCAGGGCGAATGTGGTATGCAACAAGCGTGTACCGAATCCTAAAGGCGGCTGGAGGCTTGTAAGCGGTACTCTGAGCTGTCCCTAATCTCGCTTTTGGGGCTTACTGCTCCTGTTCTTCAAAATGTCGCGGGCAGCGATCTTCGCCAAGCCGAGCAAAATGCCGGAATTCGTCAGAACAGCATCCGGCCAATGGGTGTTTGCAGCCCGCCTAATCAGGTTGAAGTCTTCAGCACTCAATCGTACGTTGACCTGAAGTGTGCGTTTACCAGTTTGCTCCATTCCCCCATATCGTTACTTCTGATGTCGTTGCTCGCAAGGATATAAATGCTACTCTTAGTATCATTTTCAACTGGAGAAACTATGGCCTATGTGACGATGTACGTAGAGAAGCGAGCCGATGGGCGATGGGCTGTATCGAGGCCCGACTGCAAGAAAGCGAGCGCTCTCCGCGATACCAAAGTGGATGCGGTGAAGCGTGCGCATGAAATCGCAAACGGCGGCCCTGTGCATATCCAAGGTGCAAACGGCAAGTGGACAAAAGAAAAGAAGCGGCTCAGTTGAATCTGGAATTTGCACGGGCAAGCAGAGGGAGACGTTTTAATGCGAAGGACGCTCGAACACATCATGCTTCTAGCAGTTCTCGTAGGGCTTGCTTTAACCGGGGTAATTTCTTATGGGCAAGTCCAAACATTCTGCACCAACATCTCAGGCAACATCGCGTGCACCAGCTACAATCAGGCGGCATCGTCACAGACGTACTGCACGAGCATTAGCAATAACCTCAGTTGCACGACCTATGATGACGACTACAGCCGAGTACAAATACGCCGAAACTACGAGATCGGTCAGGTCATTGGTACTGCGCTGGGCGATACAATCATGGACGCTATTCAGCAATACAAAGAACACAAGCGAATCGAAAAAGATAGAAAAGACGAGTGGAACCAATTTGTGCAGGACACGCTTGCCAAGATCGAGTTGGCTTGTGAGCTTGACCCAGCGAAGATGGGGACAAATGCTTTAGGTTGTAGAACTGAGATATTCACATTTAACCAGTTCATCCATCGACATCGAAGAGATTTTGTGCCTGACGGGAAGAACGTCGAGATGCTTGCAGATGCCTTGGACAAGACTGCGCCTAACGATCAGTCTACATGGACGGCACAAACCTATGAGGTCGCTTTCCGGACACTCGACAAGAAGCAACTGGACAAGAAGATTTACATTGACCGTGGTCAAGGTAGAGAGGCATCGTAGGACTGTATGAGCGTCCGCGGAAATATGAAGATCGTCTGGGCCTTGACCTTAATGATCCTCTGCGTTCCTTTGGCATCAGCGAAGGACAAGCACGAATATCCGTTGATCTTAGAAGTGAGAGCCTATTCGTCGGTGACAAACGGATACTCGGAATCTCCTCGACAATTGAACACAATCGGAAATATGACTATCGCCACGGGCGGTTATTCAATACCTCTCCACACGATGATCGATAGGGCCGTCCTCATCACGCCAGACGGAAAACTTCTTTGCACCATCTGGAGCAAGCATCACTACCTACTTATCGGGACTTTTCATGCACGGCAAATCAATGGAAGCGAAGTAGGAGTATTGATTGTTACGAAGAAGCGGAAAAAGAAGGAATGGAAATTCAAAATAATCGCTGCCGAAAAATGGAGTAGCCATGTTACAGCGCCTCGGCTGCCAAACTGACTTTCCTTCGCGGCGGCTATTCGGCTTCAGACGTAACACACAACGCACAACCTGATAAGGCAAATAACCGGAAAGACCGCGTACAGTGTACGCCTGACAATCGAAGCCTCTGAGCCTAACAGAGTCTTAGGAACTCGTTGAAATTCGCCGCGTCGTAGCGTCTTTCCTGGCGATTTGCGCTTCTTCCCGGATGAAATCTGTTTGCAATGCAGGTCTGGCCAGTGTTTATAGGGTGTTGCAGGCCTCTCGGAAGC
>Ga0307374_10001618_pt1 | contig 41261 bp, 39 predicted proteins | sample OX3MG_FD_202532 | JGI IMG/M metagenome (GOLD analysis project Ga0307374, IMG submission 202532) | Soil microbial communities from Risofladan, Vaasa, Finland - OX-3 | ecosystem: Environmental > Terrestrial > Soil > Coastal area > Acid sulfate soil | place: Finland: Risofladan, Vaasa | collected...
GGCGCACGATGCGGGGCGTGGTCTCGCGCGGCTCGATGGTCACCGGCTGGTACACGACGCGCTTCTGCTCGGGGTCATAGCGCATCTCGACATAGCCCGAGAGCGGGAAGTCCTTGCGGAACGGGTGACCGATGAAGCCGTAGTCGGTGAGGATACGGCGCAGGTCCGGGTGGCCGTCGAACACAATGCCGAACAGGTCAAAGGCCTCGCGCTCGTACCACTGCACCGAGGGCCACACCTGGACCAGCGAGACCAGCAGCGGGAAATCGCCTTCCTCGCAATAGCAGCGCAACCGAAGGCGCCAGTTGTGCGTGAGGGACAGCAGGTGCACCGCCACCGCGAAGCGCTGCCCCTCGCGCGGCCGGTCGCCGTAGGTCTGATAGTCCAGGCCACAGAGGTCGACCAGCTGCTCGAAGCGCAGTTCCCGCCGGTCGCGCAGACCCTCGGCCACCTCGCGGTAATCGGCGGCCCGCACCTCCAGGGTCAGCTCCCCGAGCCGCTCGGTGAGGTTTGCGATCTTCGCGCCGAGGACGCTTTGCAGTGCGTCGTGAAGTCGTTGGAGCTTGGGGGACATCTACCGGGCGATCGTGTTGGTTCTCTTGATCTTGTTCTGCAACTGCACGATGCCATAGAGCAGCGCCTCGGCGGTCGGAGGGCAGCCCGGCACGTAGATGTCCACCGGGACGATCCGGTCGCAGCCGCGTACCACGGAGTAGGAATAATGGTAGTAGCCGCCGCCGTTGGCGCACGAGCCCATCGAGATCACCCACCGCGGCTCGGCCATCTGGTCGTAGACCTTGCGCAACGCGGGCGCCATCTTGTTGCACAGGGTGCCCGCCACGATCATCACATCCGACTGCCGCGGGCTCGGCCGGAACACGACGCCGAAGCGGTCCAGATCGTAGCGCGCCGCGCCGGCCTGCATCATCTCCACCGCGCAGCAGGCGAGCCCGAAGGTCATCGGCCAGAGAGAGCCGGTGCGCGTCCAGTTGATCAGCTTGTCCGCGGTGGTGGTGACGAAACCCTGCTGCAGGATACCTTCGATGCCCATAAGAACTACGCTGCGCTGCGCAGCGACGTACCGCCGCAGCGCAACGCATCACGTTCAGAAAAGGCCTTCATTCCCATTCCAGGGCTCCTTTCATCCACTCGTAGATGAAACCGACGACCAGGATGCCGAGGAACACCATCATCGACACGAACCCGTACAGGCCGATCTCCTTGAGCGCCACGGCCCAGGGAAACAGGAACGCGATTTCGAGATCGAAGAGAATGAACAGGATGGCTACCAGGTAGTAGCGCACGTCGAACTTCATGCGCGCGTCCTCGAATGCCTCGAAACCGCACTCGTACGGCGACAACTTTTCCGGGTCCGGGCGGTTCGGGCCGAGCAGCCAGCCCAGCGCGACCGGCACCACGCCGACCGCCAGGCCGACGAGGACGAAGAGCAGGATCGGAAAGTATTGGGCGAGCATTTAGGCTATCGCGGGACTGCTTCGCACAGCAGGGCCGACATCCGTTGCGGCCCCGCCCCTGTTGGTGCCCACGAGCAGACTCGAACTGCTACGGGTTTCCCCACTAGCCCCTCAAGCTAGCGTGTCTACCAATTTCACCACGTGGGCGGGATATTCAGTCCCGTAATTATCCTCCATATTCGGTCACGCCAAGAACCCGCGCCCGGCGTGCCTCGCACGCTCAGTTCGGAACCTTCTTCGCGTTCGAGTCGGCGGGTGCCACAGGCGCCGTCGGCGCCGCGGGCAGCGCGGGCGCCGCCCCCGCAGGCTGGCCGCTCCTGACCTGGTCCATCACGCCGGCGCTCTCCCTGGGCTTGTGCGTCACCATGTAGCCCAGACCGAGGCTGCTGATGAAGAAGGCCGTCGCCAGCACGGCTGTCGTGCGCGACAGGAAGTTGGCGGACCCGCTCGCGCCGAACAGGCTGCTCGAGGAGCCGCCGCCGAAGCCGGAGCCCATGTCCGCGCCCTTGCCATGCTGCAGCAGCACCAGTCCGATGATGCCCAAGCCGAGCACCACCTGAAGCACCACGAGAAGATTTATCCAGAGATTCATGTCACCGTCCTTTATGCACTGCCGCCCGGCAGATGCTCAGAAAATCGTTCGCGACCAGCGCTGCGCCGCCGATCAGTCCACCGTCCACGTCGGGCATCGCGAAGATCGCCGCGGCGTTGTCAGGCTTGACGCTGCCACCGTAGAGGATGCGCAACTCCGCGGCGACCGCTCGATCCGCCGCGGCCAGCCGCTCCCTCAGGAACGCATGCACCGCCTGCGCCTGCTCGGGCGTCGCGGTGCGTCCGCTGCCGATCGCCCAGACCGGCTCGTAGGCGAGCACCGCCCCGGCGAACGCCGCGGCACCCGCTTTCGCGACCACCGCGTCAAGCTGGCGCCCCACCGTCGCATCGGTGCGCCCCGCATCGCGCTCCGCGAGCGTTTCGCCCACGCAAAGGATCGGAATCAGCCCGCTCGCCTGCGCCGCGACGAACTTGCCCGCGGCCTGCGCGTCGGACTCGCCGTAGAGTTGACGGCGCTCGGAGTGACCGACGATCGCATAGCGGCAACCGAATTCGGCGAGCATCGCCGCCGACACCTCTCCGGTATGCGCGCCCTGGGCGTACTCGCTCAGGTTCTGCGCGCCCCACGCGAGCGAGCTGCCTGCAAGGCGCTCGGCGACCTGGGCCAGGTACGGGAACGGCACGCACACCGCGCACTCGACGCCCGGCAGCCGGCCGATGCCGGAAAGAATCGCATCCAGCAGCGCGCGGTTCGCAGCCAGGCTGCCGTGCATCTTCCAGTTGCCGGCGACCAGCCGTGCACGCATCGAATTCCGTCCGCAAAAACCGGAAAATTTTACCCCGCCATACGCTCAGGGGTCAATGAAAAAGCCTGATCCGGATCAATCCTTTGCGCCGATTTCACGCAGCCGGTGCGCGAACGCGCCGAGGAACCACTGCATCGCACGCGGCCTTTCCATGCCGAGCGCGCCACGCACGACGCGCACGCCAGCCGACTTAGCCGAAGCGGCCGGTGATGTAGTCCTCGGTTTCCTTCCGCTTGGGTTTGATGAAGATCGTGTCGGTGACGTCGAACTCGATCAGCTCGCCCAGGTACATGTAGGCGGTATAGTCGGACACGCGCGCCGCCTGCTGCATGTTGTGCGTGACCATGACCACCGTATAGTCGTTCTTCAGCTCGTTGATCAGCTCCTCGATGCGAGCGGTCGAGATCGGGTCGAGCGCCGAGCACGGCTCGTCGAGCAGCAGCACCTCCGGCTTGATGGCGATGCCGCGCGCGATGCACAGCCGCTGCTGCTGGCCGCCGGACAGGCTGTGCCCGCTCTGGCCGAGCTTGTCCTTGACCTCGTCCCACAGCGCGGCGCGCCCGAGGGCCCATTCGACGCGCTCGTCCATTTCGCGCTTGCCGAGGCGCTCGAACAGCCGCACGCCGAAGGCGATGTTGTCGTAGATCGACATCGGGAACGGGGTCGGCTTCTGGAACACCATGCCGACCTTGGCCCGCAACAGCGACAGGTCCTTCCTGGTTGCGAGCAGGTTTTCCCCGTCCATGATGACCTCGCCCTCCGCCCGCTGCTCCGGGTACAGCGAGTACATGCGGTTGAAAGTGCGCAACAGCGTCGACTTGCCGCAGCCGGACGGGCCGATGAACGCCGTGACCTTGCGCTCGGGAATCTCCATGCTGATGTCGCGCAGCGCGTGGAAGCTGCCGTAATAGAAGTTCAGCTTGCGGATCTGCAGCTTCGCCGGCAGCGCCGCTGCGGCGCCCGCCGGGGGCTGCGCCACGCCGCGCGGCGTGGCCTGGAACAGCGGGCGCGTGGCAGAAGCTGGGGTCGAGGTTTCCATGCGGTCAGTCCTTCCTTCTGAACAGCACCCGCGCCAGGATGTTGAGCGCGAGCACCGCGATCGTGATGAGGGCTGCGCCGCCCCAGGCAAGCCGCTGCCAGTCCGCGTAGGGGCTCATGGCGAACTGGAAGATGACTACCGGCAGATTGGCCATCGGCGCGTTGAAATCGAGCGTCCAGAACTGGTTGTTGAGCGCCGTGAACAGCAGTGGCGCGGTCTCGCCGCTGATGCGCGCCACGGCCAGCAGCATCCCGGTCAGAATTCCGGTGCGCGCCGCGCGATAAGTGATCGATACGATCATCTTCCACGTCGGGCAACCGAGCGCCGCGGCCGCCTCGCGCAGGCTGCTTGGCACCAGCTTCAGCATGTCGTCGGTGGTGCGCACCACCACCGGGATCACGAGCAGCGCGAGCGCCAGCGATCCGGCCCAGGCCGAGAAATGCTTGACCCGCGCGACGTACACCGTGTAGACGAACAGGCCGATCACGATCGAAGGCGCCGAGAGCAGGACGTCGTTCAGGAAGCGTGTGGCGTTGGCGAGCCAACCCCGCCGGCCGTACTCCGCGAGGTAGGTCCCGGCCAGGATGCCGACCGGCGTGCCGAGCGCCGTTCCCACCACGACCATGATCAGGCTGCCGGCGATCGCGTTCGCGAGCCCGCCGGAGGACCCCGGAGGCGGCGTCATCTGGTAGTAGAACGAGGCATGCGCCAGCGCCGCCCCGCCTTCGTACAGCAGCGTCGCCAGGATCCAAACCAGCCAGAACAGGCCGAAAGCGAGCGCCATGCCGGAGACCGCGAGCATCACGATGTTCTTGCGCTTGCGTGCGCGGTAGCGCGCGTTGGCCGGGCTGATGGCGTTCATGCGCGGCGCCTCAGGTGCGAGTGCCTTCCTGCCTGGCGAGCCGCATCAGCAGCAGCTTGGACAGGCCGAGCACCACGGTAGTGATCAGGAACAGGATCAGCCCGAGCTCGATCAGCGCCGAGTAGTACACCTTGCCGACCGCCTCGGTGAACTCGTTGGCGAGCGCCGAGGCGATGCTGTTGCCCGGCGCCATGAGGGAGACCGCGAGCCGGTGCGCGTTGCCGATGATGAAGGTCACGGCCATGGTCTCGCCGAGCGCGCGGCCCAGGCCCAGCATGATGCCGCCGATGACGCCGACCTTGGTATACGGCAGCACCACCCGCCACACCACCTCCCAGGTGGTCGAGCCCAGGCCGTAGGCCGATTCCTTGAGCAGCGGCGGCACCAGCTCGAAGACGTCGCGCATGACCGCGGCTATGAAAGGGATCACCATGATCGAGAGGATCAGCCCCGCGGTAAGCATGCCGATGCCGAGCGGCGGGCCGGCAAACAGCGCGCCCACCAGCGGCACGCCGCTCAAGGCGCTGATCAGCACGGGCTGCACGTGCTCCTGGAACACCGGCGCCAGCACGAACAGGCCCCACATGCCGTAGATGATCGACGGGATCGCGGCCAGCAGCTCGATCGCCGTGCCGAGCGGCCGCTTGAGCCAGCCGGGCGAGAGCTCGGTCAGAAACAGCGCGATGCCGAAGCTCACCGGCACCCCGATCAGCATCGCGATGGCGGAGGTCATCAGCGTGCCGTAGATCGGCACCAGCGCGCCGAAGCTCGGCGTCACCGGGTCCCATTGCTCCCGCCACAGGAAGGAGAAGCCGTATTTCTTCAGCGTCACCTGGCTGCCGACGATCAGCGCAATCAGGATCGCCACCAGGATGCTGAACACCAGAAAGGCGAACAGCTTGGTCAGGTATTCGAACGCGACGTCCTTCCACCGCGCCGGTGCATGGTGTGCCGTGCTGCGCTCGCTGTCGGTCATCAGGGCTCGAAAGGTGGCGCGCTGGATCTCGTCGGGGACGATGGCGGCGCGCACGGGGGATTCGGTCCGTGATTCTAAAGGAGGGGGGCGCGTTCAACAAAAAAGGAAAGGGGCGGTGGGCTCACCGCCCCTATTCCCTCGCGCACCGGGGTTCCCGCGTCGCGTCGATCAGCGGACCGGCGTACCGGCAGCAAACACCCTGACCGAGAGCAACGCCCCGGCCGCCAGGCCCGCGAATATCGGATTCAACATGGGGAACCCCTCGGTTGCGCACGCGCTCTGCAGAACGGCACCAATGGTACCGAAGCGATATTGCAGCTTCGTGACAAGCGGCACCGACCGCCCGCGCAGGCAAGCCCGTAACGGATTGCCCGCGCGGCGGCGAGCCGCTCTCGCACAGGCGGTCCGGAAGAGCGCCGCGCGCCGGATCTACCCGCCGGCGGCGCGCCGCACGGCTCCGGCGATCGACTCTGCCGCCGTCTCGATCGCCGCGCGTGGCTCGCCCTCGACCATCACCCGCAGCACCGGCTCGGTGCCCGACGGGCGCAGCAGCACGCGACCGCGACCGTCGAGCATGCGCTCGGCCTCGGCCTGCGCGTCGATCACGCCGCGGTGTGCCCGCCAGTCGAAGCCGCGCGGCACGCGCACGTTGAGCAGCACCTGAGGGTACAGCGGCAGGTCCGCCGCCAGCTCGTGCAACGTCTGGCCCGACTCGCGCACCGCGGTGAGCACCTGCAGCGCCGAAATGACCCCGTCGCCCGTGGTATGCCGGTCGAGGCAGATGATGTGTCCGGAATTCTCGCCGCCCAGCAACCAGCCGTTGGCACGCAGCAGCTCGAGGACGTAGCGGTCGCCGACCTTCGCGCGCGCAAACGGGATGCCGAGACGGGCCAGCGCCTGCTCGAGGGCAAGGTTGGTCATCAGCGTTCCGGCGACGCCGGCGATCTTTTCCTTCGCCGCGCGGTGCCGGACGATCGTGTAGAGCAGCTGGTCGCCGTCGTAAACGTTGCCGGCGGCATCCACCATCACCACGCGATCGCCGTCGCCGTCGAGCGCGATACCGGCGTGCGCGCGCTCGCGCTTCACCGCGGCCACCAGCTGCTGCGGTGCGGTCGCGCCGGATGTCTCGTTGATGTTGAAGCCGTCCGGCGTCACCCCGATCGTTGTCACGTCGGCACCCAGCTCATGGAATACATGCGGCGCCACGTTGTAGGCGGCCCCGTTTGCGCAGTCGACCACCAGCTTGACACCCTTCAGGTCGAGCGTAGCCGGAAAGCTCGACTTGCAGAACTCGATGTAGCGCCCGCCGGCGTCGTCGATGCGCCGCGCGCGCCCGAGCCGCGCCGAGTCGTTGCACCCCATGGGGCCTTCGAGCGCGCGCTCGATCTCGGACTCGATGGCGTCGGGCAGCTTGAAGCCATCGCCGGAGAAGATCTTGATGCCGTTGTCGGCATACGGGTTGTGGGAGGCGCTGATCACCACTCCGGCGCTCAGTCTCAGCGCACGCGTGAGATAAGCGACGCCGGGGGTCGGCAAGGGCCCGCACAGCAGCACGTCGACGCCGGCCGCGGAGAACCCCGCTTCGAGCGCCGCCTCGATCATGTAGCCGGAAATGCGCGTGTCCTTACCGATCAGCACCGCCGGCCGATCGGCTCCCGCTGCCGCGCCGCGCGCTGCCAGCACCGTGCCCGCGGCGTAGCCCAGGCGCAGCACGAAGTCGGCCGTCATCGGCGCCTGACCCACCGTGCCGCGCACGCCGTCGGTCCCGAAGTAGCGCCTGCTCATGCCTCCTCGCTCTGATAGGCCTGCCACATCGCAAGCACGTCGCGGGTCTGCGCGACGTCGTGTACGCGCAGTATTCTCGCGCCGCCCTGCGCGGCGAGCAACGCCGCCGCCAAGCTCGCTGCCAGCCGATCCTGCACCGGGCGACCGGTGATGTGTCCGAGGGTGGACTTGCGCGACAGGCCGGCAAGCAACGGCACCCCAAGCTCGCGGAACTCCGGCAACCGGCGCAGCAGCGTCAGGTTGTGCCGGCCGGTCTTGCCGAAGCCGAAGCCGACGTCGGCCACCAGGCGCTCGCGCACAATTCCGGCGCGCTGCGCCGCCGCGATGCGCTGCGCCAGGAAATCCCGCACCTCGCGCACCACGTCCTCGTAATGCGGTTCGCGCTGCATCGTGGCCGGCTCGCCCCGCTTGTGCATCAGGCACACCGCACAGCCGGTCGCGGCCACGGTTTCGAGTGCGCCCGGCGCGCTCAGTGCCTCGATGTCGTTGATCATCGAGGCGCCGGCGGCGAGCGCCTCGCGCATCACGCGCGGGCGACGAGTATCGACCGAGATCGGGACCGGCAGATCCGACAGCGCCGCCAGCACCGGAAGCACCCTGGCCAGCTCCTCGCTCTCGCTCACCGGGTGCGCCCCCGGGCGCGAGGATTCCCCGCCGATGTCGATGATCGCCGCGCCGTCCTCGGCCATCCTGCGCGCCTGCGCGAGTGCCGCCTCCCGGTCGAGGAAACGACCGCCGTCGGAAAACGAATCCGGCGTCACGTTGAGCACGCCCATGATGAGCGGACTTCCGAGCGGCAACGCGTACCTGCCGCAACGCAGCGTCATCGGCATCCCCGGAGCGGATACGGGCCATCCGGCGTGCCGGACGGCCCGCATGGTCAGGTGTTAGCTTGGGGCGGGCGCGGTGCTCGCGCCGTGCGCGCCGCCGTCGTTCGCGGCGCCGGTGGAGCTCGGCGCGGGAGGCAGCGGCTTGGGCGGCCGCGGCAACTTGCCGGCAATGATGTCGCTGATCTGGTCGGCGTCGAGCGTCTCCCATTCGAGCAGCGCCTTGGCCATGGCTTCGACCTTGTCGCGATTGTCCTCGATCAGCTGGCGCGCAAGCTTGTACTGCTGGTCGATGATGCGGCGGATCTCTGCGTCGACCTTCTGCAGCGTCGCCTCGGAAACGTTCTTGTGGGTGGTGATCGAGCGTCCCAGAAACACCTCGCCTTCGTTCTCGCCGTACACCATCGGTCCGAGCTCGTCCGACATGCCCCACTGCGTCACCATGCGCCGTGCGAGCTCGGTGGCGCGCTCGAAGTCGTTCGCCGCCCCGGTGGTCATCTGACCCATGAACACTTCCTCGGCGATGCGCCCGCCGAACAGCACCGCGATGATGTTGAGCAGGCGGGCGCGATCCTGCGTGTAGCGGTCCTGCTCGGGCAGCTGCATGGTCACGCCGAGGGCGCGCCCGCGCGGGATGATGGTGACCTTGTGCACCGGATCGGTCCCGGGCAGCAGCTTGGCCACCAGGGTGTGGCCCGACTCGTGATACGCGGTGTTGCGGCGCTCGTCCTCGTGCATCACCATCGAGCGCCGCTCGGCGCCCATCACGATCTTGTCCTTGGCGCGCTCGAAGTCGTCCATGTCGACCAGCCGCTTGTTGCCGCGCGCGGCGAACAGCGCCGCTTCGTTGACCAGGTTGGCCAGGTCGGCGCCGGAAAACCCCGGCGTGCCGCGCGCCAGGATATCCGGGCGCACGTCGGGCGCGAGCGGCACCTTGCGCATGTGCACCTTCAGGATCTCCTCGCGGCCGCGAATGTCGGGCAGCGGCACCACCACTTGGCGGTCGAAGCGGCCCGGTCGCAGCAGCGCCGGATCGAGCACGTCCGGCCGGTTGGTGGCCGCGATCACGATCACGCCCATGGTCGCCTCGAAACCGTCCATCTCGACCAGCAGCTGGTTCAGCGTCTGCTCGCGCTCGTCGTTGCCGCCGCCCAGGCCCGCGCCGCGCTGGCGTCCGACCGCGTCGATCTCGTCGATGAACACGATGCACGGCGAGTGCTTCTTCGCCTGCTCGAACATGTCGCGCACGCGCGCCGCGCCGACGCCGACGAACATCTCGACGAAGTCCGAGCCGGAGATCGAGAAGAACGGCACCTTCGCCTCGCCCGCGATGGCACGCGCCAGCAGCGTCTTGCCGGTGCCCGGCGAGCCGACCATCAGCACCCCGCGCGGAATGCGACCGCCGAGCTTCTGGAACTTGGTGGGGTCGCGCAGGAAATCGACCAGCTCTGCGACCTCCTCCTTCGCCTCCTCGCACCCCGCTACGTCGGCGAAGGTGACCGTGTTGGTCGACTCGTCGAGCATGCGCGCACGCGACTTGCCGAACGAGAACGCTCCGCCCCGCCCGCCCCCCTGCATCTGGCGCATGAAGAACACCCATACGCCGATCAGCAGCAGCATCGGGAACCAGGACACGAAGATGTTCATGAGGAGCGAAGGCTCCTCCTCGGGCTTGGCCTCGATCTTCACGCCGTACTTGAGCAGATCCGACACCAGCCAGATGTCGCCGGGCGAATAGCTCACGACATTCTTGCCGTCGACGGTGGTCGCCTTGAGCTGGCGGCCCTCGATCGTCACCTTGGCAATGCGCCCCGCCTTCACTTCGTTGAGGAACTGCGAATACTCCATCGGGGCCTGCACCGCATGATGGGTATTGAACTGATTGAACACGGTCATCAGGACCAGGCCGATCACCAGCCAGATGACCAGGTTTTTGAGCATATTGTTCAAGAAGTTGCTCCTGCGAGCGAAAGGCGTTTGAAAGTCATTCTAATCCTCTTTTCGCACAGCAAAAAGACCACTTAGCCACACCTCTCACGAGGTTTTGAGGCCGCGGCCGAGTACGTATGCCTCACGCGACTCGCCGCGCGAGGCCCCGGGCTTGCGCACTGCGACACTGCGGAACCGGCGCCGCATCGCGTCCAGCACCTCGTCAAACGCTTCGCCCTGAAACATCTTGACCAGAAACGCCCCCTCGGGGTTCAACGTCTGCCCGCAAAACTCGATCGCCTGCTTCACCAGCCGCGCAGCGCGCGCTTGGTCCACGCTCGCAATGCCCGAGAGGTTCGGCGATAGGTCGCACAACACCACGTCGGCGCTGCTGCCGCCCAGCTGCTCGCGCACGCCCTGCCGCACCGGCGCCTCCAGGAAGTCCCCGCGCAGCGCCAGCACTCCGGATATGGGGGCGATCTCCACCACATCAACCGCCACCACGCACCCTCCCGGCTTCACCTTGCTGGCGGCGACTTGTGACCAGCCCCCTGGCGCGGCACCCAGGTCGACCACCTTCGCCCCCGGTTTGAGCAGCTGATCCCGGGCGTCGATCTCCAGCAGCTTGAAGGCGGCGCGCGAGCGGTAGCCCTGTGCCTGCGCCTGTCTCACGTAGGGGTCCGTGACGTGCCGCCGCAGCCATCGCTTGCTGGAACCGGACTTCGCCATGCCTAGCCTCGAGCGCGCGGCGGGCGCGCGGCGCGCGACCTAGCGCCTATACTTGCGCCATGAACGAGCTGACTCCTGCACGGCGCCAAGCGCTCAAGGCGCTCGCGCACAAGCTGACTCCGGTGGTCCTGATCGGCGACAAGGGGCTCACGCCGCAGGTGCTGGAGGAGATCGATCGCGCCCTGGCCGTGCGCGAGTTGATCAAGGTCCGCGCCGGCACGCTCGACCGCGATGCGCGCGCCGGCGCGCTGGCCGAGATCTGCGCGCACGCGGGCGCGCAGGCGGTGCAGCATATCGGCAAGATCCTGGTGATTTACCGCGAAAAACCGCGCGTCGAGGCGCGGCCGCCGGCGCCACGTCCGCGCGGCGCTACTCGTAGCGAACGTCGAGAATCTCGTAGCGCTTCGCCCCGCCCGGGGTCTGCACGTCCACCGCATCCCCGGCGTACTTCCCGATCAGGGCGCGCGCGATCGGGGAGCTGATCGAAATCCTGCCCTCCTTGATGTCGGCCTCGTCCTCGCCGACGATCTGGTAGGTCGCCGCCTCCCCGCAGCCCGCCTCCTCCAGCTCCACGGTGGCGCCGAACACGCAGCGCCCGTCGGCATCGAGCAGCGCCGGGTCGATCACCTGGGCGTTGGCCAGCTTGACCTCGATCTCCGCGATGCGGCCCTCGAGGAAGCTCTGCCGCTCGCGCGCGGCATCGTACTCGGCGTTCTCCGAAAGGTCACCCTGCGAGCGCGCCTCCGCGATGGCCGCGATGACACTCGGCCGCTCCACCGATTTCAGGCGCTGCAGCTCGCTACGCAGCAATTCGGCCCCACGTGTCGTAATCGGTGTCTTTGCCATGGCTCAATGTTAACTCGCATCAGGCGGAGGAGGCAGGCACCATGGCGCCCTCGAGCGCCGGCGGCGCGCCGAGCTTCGCATGCAGGTCCTGCAGGCGATACGGCTCCAGCGCCGCCAGGTGGCGCATCCCCATGCACGCGGCGCGCGCGCCGGCGATGGTCGTGTAATACGTGACCCGCTGAGCGAGCGCGCTGGTGCGGATCGAGCGCGAATCGGCGATCGCGGTGCGCGTGTCCTCGACGGTGTTGACGATGAAGCTCACCTCGCCGTTCTTGATCATGTCGACGATGTGCGGCCGGCCCTCGGCGACCTTGTTCACCGCCGCGACCGCGACCCCGTGGGCGGCCAGGACCGCCGCGGTTCCGCGCGAGGCGAGCACCGAGAAGCCGAGCTCGACCAGGTCGCGCGCCACCGCGACCGCGGCCACCTTGTCGCCGTCGCGCACGCTGATGAACGCCCGCCCCGCCTTGGGCAGGCGCACGCCGGCGGCGAGTTGCGACTTGACGAATGCCTCGCCGAAGGTCGCGCCCACTCCCATCACCTCGCCGGTGGACTTCATCTCCGGGCCGAGTATGGTGTCCACTCCGGGGAACTTGGCGAACGGGAACACCGCCTCCTTGACCGAGAAATATGGCGGGATGACCTCGCCGCTCACGCCCTGCTCGGCGAGCGACTTGCCGGCCATGCAGCGTGCGGCAATCTTGGCCAGCGGCCGCCCGGTCGCCTTCGAGACGAAGGGCACGGTGCGCGAGGCACGCGGATTGACCTCGAGCACGTATACCCGGTCGCCCTGGATCGCGTACTGCACGTTCATCAGGCCGACGACGTTGAGCGCCCTGGCGAGCAGCACCGTCTCGCGGCGCAGCTCGTCGACCAGCTCGCGCGACAGGGAATGCGGCGGCAGACAGCAGGCCGAGTCGCCCGAGTGCACGCCCGCCTGCTCGACGTGCTCCATCACCCCCCCGACCAGCACTTCGGCGCCGTCGGCCACGCAGTCCACGTCTACCTCGATGGCGTCCGAGAGATAGCGGTCGAGCAGGACCGGCGAATCGTTGGACACCTTCACCGCCTCGCGCATGTAGCGCTCCAGGTCGCCTTTCTGGTGCACGATCTCCATCGCGCGCCCGCCGAGCACGTAGCTGGGACGCACCACCAGCGGGTAGCCGATCTCCTCGGCCAGCCGCAGCGCCTCCTCGGCCGAGCGCGCCGTGCGGTTGGGCGCCTGGCGCAACTTGAGCTTGTCGAGCAGCTTCTGGAAGCGCTCGCGGTCCTCGGCGGCATCGATCATGTCGGCGCTGGTGCCGAGGATCGGCACGCCGGCTGCGGCGAGGTCTCGGGCGAGCTTGAGCGGGGTCTGGCCGCCGTACTGGACGATCACGCCGAAGGGCTTTTCCTTGTCGACGATCTCGAGCACGTCCTCGAGGGTGAGCGGCTCGAAGTACAGCCGGTCGCTGGTGTCGTAATCCGTCGACACGGTCTCCGGGTTGCAGTTCACCATGATGGTCTCGAAGCCGTCCTCGCGCAGCGCGAGCGCGGCGTGCACGCAGCAATAATCGAACTCGATGCCCTGACCGATGCGGTTCGGGCCACCGCCGAGCACCATCACCTTCCTGCGCGCCGACGGGCTCGCCTCGCACTCGTTCTCGTAGGTCGAGTACATGTAGGCGGTCCGGGTGGCGAACTCCGCGGCGCAGGTGTCGACGCGCTTGTACACCGGTCGGATGCCGAGGGCGTGGCGCTTGGCACGCACCTCCTTTTCCGTGGTGTTGAACAGGTAGGCGAGCCGCCGGTCGGCAAAGCCCCTGCGCTTCAGGGCGCGCAGCGTCTCGCCGTCCACGTTCGAAAGCAGCTGGTCGTCGAGCTCCATCTCCAGATCGACGATCTCCTTGATCTGGGCGAGAAACCAGGGGTCGATGCGCGTCAGCCGGTGCACCTCCTCCAGTGAGAAGCCGTTCTCGAACGCATCGCCGACGTACCAGATGCGATCCGGCCCGGGTTCGCCCAGCTCTTTCTCGATCACCTCGCGGTCGGTGGTCTTCTGGTTCATGCCGTCGGCGCCGACCTCCAGGCCCCTGAGCGCCTTCTGCAGCGATTCCTGGAAAGTGCGGCCCATCGCCATCACTTCGCCGACCGACTTCATCTGGGTGGTGAGTCGGTCGTTCGCCTGCGGGAATTTCTCGAACGCGAAGCGCGGCACCTTGGTGACGACGTAATCGATGGTCGGCTCGAACGACGCCGGCGTCGCCCCGCCCGTGATCTCGTTCTTCAGCTCGTCCAGCGTGTAGCCGACGGCGAGCTTCGCCGCCACCTTGGCGATCGGGAACCCGGTCGCCTTCGAGGCCAGCGCGGAGGAGCGCGACACGCGCGGGTTCATCTCGATGACCAGCATGCGCCCGTCGGCCGGATTGATCGCGAACTGCACGTTCGAGCCGCCGGTGTCGACGCCGATCTCGCGCAACACCGCGATCGAGGCATCGCGCAGGATCTGGTACTCCTTGTCGGTCAGCGTCTGCGCCGGAGCGACGGTGATCGAGTCGCCGGTGTGCACGCCCATCGGATCGAGGTTCTCGATCGAGCACACGATGATGCAGTTGTCCTTGCGGTCGCGCACCACCTCCATCTCGAACTCCTTCCAGCCGATCACCGACTCCTCGATCAGCAGCTCGCGCGTCGGCGAGGCCTCCAGCCCGCGCTCGCAGATGGCGACGAACTCCTCGCGGTTGTAAGCGATGCCGCCGCCGGTGCCGCCGAGGGTGAACGAGGGGCGCAGCACCACCGGGTAACCAATGCCCGCCTGCACCTGCAGCGCCTCCTCCATCGAGTGCGCCAGGGCCGAGCGCGGGCAGGCGAGGCCGATCCTGCCCATGGCGCGCTTGAACTTCTCGCGGTCCTCGGCCTTGTCGATCGCCGCGCGCGAAGCCCCGATCATCTGCACGCCGAACTTCTCGAGCACGCCTTCGCGCGCCAGATCCAGCGCGCAGTTGAGCGCTGTCTGCCCGCCCATGGTCGGCAGCAGGGCGTCCGGGCGCTCCTTCTCGATGATGCGCGCCAGCGTCTGCCAGGTGACGGGTTCGATGTAGGTGGCGTCGGCCATCTCTGGGTCGGTCATGATGGTCGCCGGGTTGGAGTTGACCAGCACCACCCGGTAGCCTTCCTCGCGCAGCGCCTTGCAGGCCTGCGCCCCCGAATAGTCGAACTCGCAGGCCTGGCCGATCACGATCGGCCCGGCCCCGATGATGAGAATCGAGTGCAGATCGGTACGCTTAGGCACGGCGCGCGCTCCGCTCCGCGATCATCCCGGCGAAGCGATCGAAAAGATAGGCGATGTCGTGCGGCCCCGGGCTCGCTTCCGGGTGCCCCTGGAAGCAGAACGCGGGGCGGTCGGTGTACGCAAAGCCCTGCAGCGAGCCGTCGAACAGCGATACGTGGGTCGGCCGCAGGTTGTTCGGTAGCGTCGCGGCGTCGACCGCGAAGCCGTGGTTCTGGCTGGTAATCAGCACCGCGCCGCTGTCCAGGTCCTTCACCGGGTGGTTGGCCCCGTGATGGCCGAATTTCATCTTGACGGTCTTCGCGCCGGCGGCCAGGGCCATCAGCTGGTGGCCGAGACAGATGCCGAACAACGGAACGTCGCTGCGCTCGAGCAGCTTGCGGATGGCGCGCACCGCGTAATCGCACGGCTCGGGATCTCCGGGGCCGTTCGACAGGAAGATACCGTCGGGCGCGAGCGCGAGCACTTGCTCGGCCGAAGTTTGCGCGGGAACCACGGTCACGCGTGCGCCGCGCTCGGCGAGCAAGCGCACAATGTTGCGCTTGATGCCGAAGTCGTAGGCGACGACGTGAAAGCGCGCTTGCGCCGGCGTGTGGTAGCCCTGCCCGAGTTGCCAGGCGCCCGCGCGCCACTCGTAGGGCTCGTCGACGCTCACCACCTTCGCCAAATCCATCCCGGCCAGGCCAGGGAAGGCGCGCGCCTCGGCCAGGGCGCGGTCGATGTCCATCTCGCCTTCGCTTGCGGCGAACAGGCAGCCGCTTTGCGCCCCTTTCTCGCGCAGGATCCGGGTGAGCTTGCGGGTATCGATGTCGGCGATCGCCACCACCCCTTTGGCGACCAGGTAATCGCCCAGGCCCTGCTGCGCGCGCCAGCTCGAGACGAGGGGCGGCACGTCGCGTACTACCAGCCCGGCGGCGAAAACGCGGCGCGATTCCTCGTCCTCGGAGTTGACTCCGGTGTTGCCGATGTGCGGGTACGTCAGAGTGACGATCTGACGGCAGTACGAGGGATCGGTGAGAATCTCCTGGTAGCCCGTCATCGCGGTGTTGAACACCACTTCCCCGGCCGAAAGGCCGCGCGCGCCGACCGAGCGGCCCCGGAACACCGTCCCGTCGGCGAGGACGAGGACGGCAGGTTCGAGCGCGGCCAAAGCGGACTCCAGGAGTAGATGCGAAAAGCGGGAGCGGCCTCTGCCGCTCCCGCTCCATTGAGCCAGGGATTATACCGGAACGGCCGGGGCCAAGCCACCGTCGCACGGCCGCGCGGGCCGGCCGCCCGGGGCATCCTGGCCGGGCTATTTCAGGCCCAGCACGTCGAACATGTCGTACAGGCCCGGGGCCCGACCCCGCAGGAACTTGGCCGCGCGCAGCGCCCCAAGGGCGTACGTCATGCGGCTCTGCGAGCGTACCGTGATCTCGACCCGCTCCCCCGTCCCGGCGAAGATCGCGGTGTGCTCGCCCACGATGTCGCCGCCGCGGATGGCGTGGAAGCCGATCTGCTTCGGGTCGCGCTCGCCGGTGATGCCCTGACGGCCGTAGACCGCGCTGCGGGCGAGGTCGCGACCCAGCGCCCGCGCCACCAGCTCACCGAGCTTGAGCGCCGTGCCCGAGGGAGCGTCCACCTTGTGGCGGTGATGCGCCTCGACGATCTCGACGTCGTAGTCCTCGCCCAGGATCCGGGCCGCAAGCTCGGCGAGCTTGAACACCACATTGACCCCGACCGCGAAGTTCGGCGCCATGACGATCGGAACGCGGCGCGCGGCCTGCGCGATGCGTGCCTGGTCCGCCTCGGCAAAGCCGGTGGTGCCGATCACCATCGCCTTGCCCAGGCTCGCGCACGCCTCGAGGTGCGCGAGCGTGCCTTCCGGGCGCGTGAAATCGATCAGCGCATCGGCGGCCGCCAGCGCCTGCGCGCTGTCGGCCTGGATCTTGACGCCGCATTGCGCACCGGCGAGCTCGCCCGCGTCGCGCCCGAGGGCCGCGTGCCCGGCGCGCTCGAGCGCCACGGCAAGCTGCAGCTCGGGATCGCGCAGCACCGCCTCGATCAGCGTGCGGCCCATGCGGCCCGTGCTGCCGGCAATTGCGATCTTCACTTGCCGTCAGCCTTTTTCGGTTCGGCCTGTGCCTCGTCCTTGGCCGGCGTGCTCTTCGCCGGCACGACGTCGCCCTCCAGGCGCGTCAGGCGCCCGTCCTTGTCGAACAGCACCGTGATCTTGCGCTCTTCGCGTATGCCGTAGGCCTTCTGCAGGTAGAACACGTAGTCCCATCGGTCGGCGTGAAAGACGTCGGTGATAAGCGGGGTGCCGAGGATGTAGCGCACCTGGTCCTTGGTCATGCCTGGCCTGAGCTGCGACACCATGTCCTGCGACACGTAGTTGCCCTGCTGGATGTCGATACGGTAGGGCTTGATGATCGCCGGGGGAGCGCAGGCGGCAAGAGCGAGCACGGCGAGCGCAAGGAGCACGCGGGAGGGCAGCGACACGGGATCGATTCTCAACCGGAGACAAAGGTTATATGATAGCCGATGGCATCCAGCCCCTTAGCCCCGCAATGACCTCCACGCAAAGCCTGAAGGGCATCGGCCTGAAGGCAACTCTGCCGCGGCGCAAGATCCTCGAGCTGTTCGAGAACAGTAAGGTGCGCCATCTGTCGGCCGAGGACGTCTACAAGACATTGATCGCGGAGGGGATCGACATCGGCCTGGCGACCGTGTATCGCGTCCTGACGCAATTCGAGCAGGCGGGACTGCTGTCGCGCCAGCACTTCGAGACCGGCAAGGCGGTGTTCGAGCTCAACCAGGGAGGGCATCACGACCACCTGGTATGCCTGCAATGCGGCCGGGTGGAGGAGTTCTACGACCCGGAAATCGAGAAACGCCAGAGCGAGATCGCCCGCCAGCGCGGCTTCGAGTTGCGCGGGCACTCGCTCGCGTTGTACGCGGACTGCACCAAGGAAAACTGCGAGCACCGCGCCGCCGCCGCCGATCTGCGCCCGCCCTCCGGCGGCTGAAGCGCTCCGCGCCGAGCGCCTACTTTCCCAGCATCTCCGCGGCGTGTTTGCGCGTGGTCGCGGTGATCGCGCTGCCACCCAGCATGCGCGCCAGCTCCTCGACCCGGCCCGCGCGATCGAGCCGCGCCACGGTGGACCCGACCCGACCCTTGGCGCTCGCCTTGGACACCGACCATTGCTCGTCTCCCTGCGCCGCCACCTGCGGCAGGTGCGTGACGCACAGCGCCTGCCGCTCGCGGCCCAGGCGCTTGAGCGAGCGGCCCACGGTCTCGGCGACCGCGCCACCGATGCCGGAGTCGACCTCGTCGAACACCAGCGTGCCCACGGGGGAAACCTTGCTGGCGACTAGCTGCACGGCCAGGCTGATGCGCGAGAGCTCCCCGCCGGAGGCGACTTTGGCGAGCGGGCGCAGCGGCAGGCTCGGGTGGGCGGCGACATCGAACTCGACCTCCTCGGCGCCGCTTGCACCGGGCGCCGGCAACGCGCGCAGCACGACCGCAAATCGCCCTCCCGCCATGGCCAGCTGCTGCATCGCATCGCTCACCAACCGGGACAGGCTCTGGGCCGCACCGGCGCGCTTCTCGGACAGCTTGGCCGCGTCCGCCTGGTAGCGCGCCTGCGCCGCGGCGACCTCGCGCCGCAGGGCCTCGGCATCGACGCTGAGCGCGAGCTCGTCGAGCCTCTCCTTCAACTCCTTCGCCAGTCCGGGTAGCTCGGACGGCCGGACGCGGCACTTACGCGCCGCGGCGTGCAGCACCTCGACGCGTGACTCGACAGCGCGCAGGGCCTCCGGGTCGAGCTCGATGCGCGAAGCGTAGTGACGCAGCCCGCGCACCACCTCGCCGGCCTGCGCCTCGGCCGACTCGAGCAGCTCCACGCTCGCGCGCAGCTGCGCGTCGTGCGCCGAGAGCGCGCGCAGGCGACCCGCCACCGCGGCGAGCTGCGGCAGGCACGCACCTTCGGCCTCGAAGAGCGCCTCGAGCGCGGACTGTGCCCCCGCCAGCAGGCTCGAGCCGTGCGCCAGGCGGCCGTGCTCGGCGGCCAGCTCGTCCCATTCGCCTTCGCGCAGGCCGAGATGGTTCAGCTCGGCCAGCTTGTCCTGCAGCTCGGCACGCTCGGCTTCGCGCTGCGCGGAGCGCGCCTGGGCTTCCGCCGCGAGCGCCTCCAGTCGGCGCCACGCGCGATAGCCATCCGCGGTGTCGCGAGCCAGGGCTTGCGCGCCCGCGTGCGCGTCGAGCAGGTCGCGCTGCGCTGCCGGACGCAGCAGCGACTGGTGCTCGTGCTGGCCGTGAATGTCGACCAGGTGCTCGCCGGCCTGTTTCATCTGTGCCAGCGTCGCCGGGTGCCCGTTGATGAAGCAGCGCGATCGCCCGCCGCGGTCGAGCGTGCGTCGCAGGATCAGAGCGCCCGCATCGCCTTCCAGCTCGCCCTCGGCCAGCCAGGCCGCGAGCGCGCCACGCGGATCGAGCGCAAATTCGGCCGACAGCTCGGCGCGCTCGGCCCCTTCGCGCACCACCGCGGCGTCGCCGCGCCCGCCCACCAACAGCTCGATTGCATCCACCAGGATCGACTTGCCGGCGCCGGTCTCGCCGGTGAGGACGGTGAATCCAGGGCCGAGCTCGAGTTCGGCGCGCTCGACGATCACGAAGTCGCGAATCGCGAGGCTGCGCAGCACCAGGTCACTCCCGCTCGCGATTCTTCTCTACCGGCTCGCTCCAGCGCAGCTTCTCGCGCAGCATCACGAAGTAGCTGTAGCCGGGCGGGTGAACGAAGCGGATCGCGTCGCCCGAGCGGCGCAGCACCAGACGGTCGCCTTCGGCCATATCGGCCAGCGCGTAGCCATCGAAGTGCGCGCGCGCGTCAACGGCGTGCACCAGCACGATCTCGATCGTACTGCGGTCGCTGACGCTGACCGGGCGCGAAGACAGCGTGTGCGGGTTGAGCGGCACCAGCGCGAACGCCGGCACGCTGGGCTGCAGGATCGGTCCCTGCGCCGACAGCGCGTAGGCGGTGGAACCGGTGGGCGTCGCCACGATGACCCCGTCGGATCGCTGCGTGTACAGGTACTCGCCGTCGATGTATACGGCGAACTCGATCAGGCGGCCCTGCGCGCCCTTGCCGACCACCGCCTCGTTGAGGGCCAGCGTGCGCAGCACGACGCGGTCAGCGCGGCGGATTTCGGCGTCGAGCAGAGAGCGTTCCTCGATCGAGTGCCGCCCCTCGAGGATGGCGTCGACCGAGCTCTGCATGTCCTTCCACCCGATGTCGGTCATGAATCCGACGCGGCCCTGGTTGATGCCGGCGAGCGGCACACCATGGCGCACCAGGTTGCGCGCGGCCGCGAGCATGGTGCCGTCGCCGCCGAGGACGATCGCCAGATCGCAGCTGCGGCCGATCTCCTCGTAATCGGCCGCCGCGCCGTGCTCGCCCACGCAGGCTGCGGTCTCGCGCTCGACGCGGACTTCGCAGCCGCGTGAGCGCAACAGCGCGCGCAACGCGCCCAGCGAGTGCGCGATCGCGGGGCTGCGCTTGCCGATCAAAGCAATGCAACGGAAAGCGAGCGGCATGCCTGGATTGTAACCGCTGGCAGCGCCGCGTCCCACCGCAGCCCGAACCCGGCGGCGCCTTTCGGCTCAAAGGCTTGCCGCGCGCTTGTGTACAATGAAGCCATGCTTGATCGGCGCGCGCAGATTCTGCTGAAAACCCTGGTCGAGCGTTACATCACCGAGGGTCAGCCGGTAGGCTCGCGCACGCTGTCGAAATACTCCGGGCTGGATCTCTCGCCGGCCACGATCCGCAACGTCATGTCGGACCTGGAGGAGATGGGGCTGATCGCCAGCCCGCATACTTCGGCCGGACGCATTCCCACGCCGCTCGGCTACCGCTTTTTTGTGGATGCGCTGCTGGTAGTGAAGACGCTGGAGTCCGGCGCGCTGCACCAGCTCGAGGACCAGCTGCATCCCGACAACCCGCAGCGCGTGATCCAGGCCGCCTCGCAGCTGCTGTCGCAGCTCACGCAGTTCGCGGGCATCGTCATGGCGCCCCGGCGCCGCGCGGTGACCTTCCGGCAGATCGAGTTCCTGAAGCTGTCGGAGAAGCGGGTGCTGCTGATCGTGGTCACGCCAGAGGGCGACGTGCAGAACCGGATCCTGGCCACCGACCGCGATTACCGCCCGGCGGAGCTCGTCTCGGCGGCCAACTACATCAACCAGAACTACTCCGGACAGAGCTTCGAGGACGTGCGCCAGCGCCTGAACAAAGAGCTGCACGAGCTGCGCCAGGACATGATTCAGCTGATGAGCGCCGCCCTGGAAGCGGGCAACCGCGCCGTGGCCGAGGACAGCGAGCAGTACGTTATCTCGGGCGAGCGCAATCTGCTCGCGGTGCGCGATCTGTCGCAGGACATGACCCGGCTGCGCCAGCTGTTCGACCTGTTCGAGCGCAAGAGCCTGCTGCTGCAGATCCTCGACCTGTCGCTGCGCGGCCGGGGCGTGCAGATCTTCATCGGCGGCGAGTCCGGGGTCTCCACCCCGGATGACGTAAGCGTCGTCACGGCACCCTACAAGGTGGGCGGCGAGGTGGTCGGGACGGTCGGCGTAATCGGTCCCACGCGCATGGCGTACGACCGCGTAATCCCGATCGTCGACGTCACCGCGAAGCTGCTGTCGAGCGCGCTGTCGCATAGCTAGGGCTTGCCCGGCCGTGCCCCGCTACCGCCCCGAGCCGGCGTTCGAGCACGGGCAGCCCGCGCGCGACGGCATCCTCCTGATCAACCTCGGCACACCGGCCGCGCCCACCAAGCGCGCGGTGCGCCGCTACCTGGCCGAGTTCCTGGCCGATCCGCGCGTCGTCGAGATCCCGCGGCTTGCCTGGCTGCCGATCCTGTACGGCGTCATCCTGAACCAGCGGCCGGCACGCTCGGCGGAAAAGTATGCCGCGATCTGGACCGCGGAGGGCTCGCCGCTGGCCGTGCATACCGCGCAGCAGGCGCGCCTGCTCGCCCAGGCGCTGGGCGCGGACGGTCCGAGCGTCGAGCACGCCATGCGCTACGGCTCACCCAGCGTGGCGCAGGCACTGCAGCGGCTGCGCACCGCGGGTTGCGCACGCATCCTGGTGTTCCCGCTCTACCCGCAGTACGCGGCCAGCACCACGGCAAGCGCGTTCGACGCCGCCGGCGCGTGGCTGGCACGCGCGCGCAACGTGCCCGAGCTGCGCTGCGTGAAGCACTTCCACGACCACCCGGCATACATCGCCGCGCTAGCGGCCAGCGTGCAGCGCCACTGGGTGGCGCACGGGCGCGGCGACAAACTGGTGATGAGCTTTCACGGCCTGCCGCGTTACACCCTGGAGCGCGGCGACCCCTATCACTGCGAGTGCCATAAGACTGCGCGGCTGCTCGCGCAAACGCTCGGCGTCGGCGCGAGCGACTACGTGGTCACCTTCCAATCGCGCTTCGGCCGCGCCGAATGGCTGCAACCGTACACCGAGCCGACGCTGGTCGCGCTGGCCCGGGCCGGCGTGCAGCGGGTCGATGTCGCGTGTCCGGGCTTCGTCGCCGACTGCCTGGAGACGCTGGAGGAGATCGGCATCGTGGCGCGCGCCGCCTTCCTCGCCCACGGCGGAAAGCAGTTCGCCCTGGTGCCCTGCCTCAACGAGTCGGCCGAGTGGATCTCGGCCATGGCGACGATCGCCGCCGAGCACGGCTGGGCGCGCCCAGCCCAGGCCCCTGGCGACCTCGCCGCCCAGGCCGCGCGCGCGCGCGCACTGGGCGCCGTACGCTAGGATCGAAGCGCTTCCAGCACCTGGGCGTGCAGCGCCTCGCGCTCCGCGGCTGGACGCCCGCCGAGCGCCGCAGCCCAGGCGGGAAACAGACCGCCCTCCTCGCGATACTCGTGCTTGGCGAGCGTGCCCGAGAGGATCGCCACGAAGGGCTCGATTTCCCACGCTTGCGGCGCCTGCCCGGCGGGCACCTCCGCGAAGCACTGTTCCACCGCCTCCAGTTGCTCGGTCAGCTCGACGTGCTCGCGCAGCATGATCTCGAGCGGCTCGAAGCGCGCCTCGGGCCCAAGCGCCGGGGAAATGATGTCGTTCTCGGCGCCGACATGCCGCCGCAGCCCGGCCGCGAATCCGTCGAGCAGACTCTTCGCCCCGCCCGTGTCGCCTGCATTGAGCAGGCGCAGGGCGCGCGCCAGCAGTTCGTCGAGGCGGCGATGATCGCGTGTGAGCGTATCGATCAAGTCCCTGGGCAAGGTGTCGGCGGCGGGCCGCACGGTGGTGCGCCAGTGGCCCGCGCCCGGTACCGTCTCCCAGGCCAGGGCGTCGCGCAGCTGCAGGTTGAGGCTCGCCATCAGCAGCGCCGGGTCCTCGCGCGTGAGCAGCACGCAGGTCCCGCCCGGGCCCAGCTCGCGCACCGCGGCGAGCGCCGCCAGATGCACTCGGCTTTTCGGTTCGCCCCGCAGATCGACGGCTTGCGGAAGTTCGGACATGCGGAACATTTTCGCATGCCGCCCTTGAACCGTGGCCGGCCATCCCCAGCTTCCAAGCGGTTTGAAGCCCACTGTTGAATGGAATCGCATGTCCGAATCGACTCAGCAACCCGAAGCCGGCCCCACCATAGGGCAAACCCCGCCTCCGGAGGCGCAGCCCACGGAGCGCTCCTGCGAGGAGTTGCTCGCCGAGGCCCGAGCCGAGGCGGACGAGCAGCGTAACGCCAGACTACGCGCGCTCGCCGACGCAGATAATGCGCGCAAGCGTGCGCAGGCCGACCTTGCGGCGGCGCAGAAATTCGCGATCGAGCGCTTCGTGCAGGGCCTGCTGCCGGTGGTCGACAGCCTGGAGGCGGCCCTCGGGACGGGTGGCGCCGCCCCCGAAGCACTCCGCAGCGGCGTCGAGCTGACCTTGAAGCAGCTGCGCGCGGCGCTCGATCAGGGTCAGGTGAGCGCGCTCGAACCGGGCGCCGGCGAACGCTTCGATCCCCATCGCCACCAGGCAATGGCCGCGGTGGAGTCCGACGGCGAGCCGAATACCGTCGTTGCGGTGATGCAAAAGGGCTACTTGCTGCACGACCGGGTACTGCGTCCGGCGCTGGTCACGGTGGCCAAGCCCCGACCGGCAAACGACGCTTGAAAGCGGGCTCCGTAAACCCCATATCCAACGCTAAGTTACGAAGCAGACAAGGGAATCCACATGGGAAAGATCATTGGCATTGACTTGGGCACGACTAATTCGTGCGTGGCGATCATGGAGGGCGGCAAGCCCAAGGTGATCGAGAACTCGGAGGGCGCGCGCACCACGCCGTCGATCGTGGCGTACACGGACGAAGGCGAGATCCTGGTTGGCGCGCCGGCCAAGCGCCAGGCGGTCACCAACGCAAAGAACACCCTGTTTGCGGTCAAGCGCCTGATCGGGCGCCGTTTCGAGGAAAAGGAAGTGCAGAAGGACATCGGCCTGATGCCCTTCAAGATCGTCAAGGCCGACAACGGGGATGCGTGGGTGGAGGTGCGCGGCAAGCAGATCGCGTCGCAGCAGGTGTCGGCGGAAGTGCTGCGCAAGATGAAGAAGACCGCCGAGGATTATTTGGGCGAAGAAGTCAGCGAGGCGGTCATCACGGTCCCCGCATACTTCAACGACTCGCAGCGCCAGGCGACCAAGGACGCCGGCCGCATCGCGGGCCTGGAGGTCAAGCGCATCATCAACGAGCCCACCGCGGCCGCGCTTGCCTTTGGCATGGACAGGCAGGGCAAGGGCGACCGCAAGATCGCGGTCTATGACTTGGGCGGCGGCACGTTCGACATCTCGATCATCGAGATCGCGGACGTCGAGGGCGAGAAGCAGTTCGAGGTGCTGTCCACCAACGGCGATACGTTCCTGGGCGGCGAGGACTTCGACCAGCGGCTGATGGACTACATCGTCACCGAGTTCAAGAAGGACCAGGGCGTCGACCTGTCGAAAGACGTGCTCGCGCTGCAGCGGCTGAAGGAATCCGCCGAGAAGGCGAAGATCGAGCTCTCGTCGTCGCAGCAGACCGAGATCAATCTGCCCTACGTCACCGCGGACGCGTCCGGCCCGAAGCACCTGGCGATGAAGATCACGCGCGCCAAGTTCGAAGCGCTCGTCGATGAACTGATCGAGCGCACCATCGAGCCGTGCCGCATTGCCATCAAGGACGCAGGCGTCAAGGTCTCCGACATCGACGACGTCATCCTGGTCGGCGGCATGACGCGCATGCCGAAGGTCCAGGACAAGGTGCGCGAATTCTTCGGCAAGGAGCCGAGGAAGGACGTGAACCCGGACGAGGCGGTGGCGGTCGGCGCCGCGATCCAGGCCGGCGTGCTGAAAGGCGACGTGAAGGACGTACTGCTGCTCGACGTCACGCCGTTGTCGCTCGGCATCGAGACGCTGGGTGGCGTGATGACCAAGCTCATCCAGAAGAACACCACGGTGCCGACCAAAGCCCAGCAGGTGTTCTCGACCGCGGACGACAGCCAGACCGCGGTGACGATCCACGTACTGCAGGGCGAGCGCGAGATGGCGGCCGGCAACAAGAGCCTCGGTCAGTTCAACCTGACCGATATTCCGCCGGCGCCGCGCGGCATGCCGCAGATCGAGGTGACGTTCGACATCGACGCCAACGGCATCCTGCACGTCTCGGCGAAGGACAAGGCGACCGGCAAGGAAGCGAAGATTAAGATCCAGGCGAGCTCCGGCCTCTCCGAAGAGGAGATCCAGAACATGGTCAAGGACGCCGAGGTGCACGCCGACGAGGACAGGAAGGCGCACGAGCTGGTCAACGCCCGCAACCAGTGCGAGGCGCTGGTGCACTCGGTGCGCAAGTCGATCAAGGATTACGGCGACAAGCTCGAGGCCGGCGAGAAGGACAAGATCGAGGCGGCCCTGAAGGACGCCGAGGTCGCGCTCAAGTCCGACGACAAGGCGAAGATCGAAGCCCAGTCGCAGGCCCTGGCGCAAGCCGCGCAGAAGCTCGGCGAGAAGATGTACGCCGAGACGCAGGCGCAGCAGCAGGCCGCGGCGGGCGGCGCGAAGGACGAGGCCGGCGGCAAGAAGGACGACAGCAACGTCGTCGATGCGGAGTTCACCGAGGTCAAGGACAAGAAAGCGGGCTGAGTGCCGTAATGGGCGTCGCGCCTGGCGCGACGCCTTGACTGGCCGGGCTGCAGCGACCGACGCGAACCGTCGTGCCGTTCGGCTCGGCCGCTTGTTATCCAGCGCAGTAAACACACATGGCCAAGCGCGACTACTACGAAGTCCTAGGCGTCAACCGCGACGCCAGCGAAGAAGACATCAAGAAGGCGTACCGCAAGCTCGCCATGAAGTGGCATCCGGACCGCAATCCGGACAACCCCAAGGCCGAGGAGCACTTCAAGGAGGCGAAGGAGGCCTACGAGGTGCTCACGGACACGCAGAAACGCGCCGCCTTCGATCAGTTCGGTCACGCCGGGGTCGACCCGCAGGCCGGAATGGGCGCGACCGGCGCAGCCGGCTTCGGCGGGGTCGGCGATATCTTCAGCGACATCTTCGGCGAGATCTTCGGTGGCGGGCGCGGTTCGCGCTCCGGCGTCTACCGCGGCGCCGATCTGCGCTACAACCTCGAGATCACGCTTGAACAGGCGGCGCACGGCCTCGAGACCAAGATCCGCATCCCGACCATGGCCGCCTGCGAGACCTGCGGCGGCAGCGGCGCGCGCCCCGGCACCCAGACTCAGACCTGCCCGACCTGTCGCGGGGCGGGCCAGGTGCGCATCTCGCAGGGCCCCTTCTCGATCGCCCAGACTTGTCCGCGCTGCCACGGCAGCGGCCACGTCATCCCGAATCCCTGCACGTCCTGCGGCGGCGCCGGCCGCGTCAAGCATCAGAAGACGCTCGCGGTGCGCATCCCCGCTGGCGTGGACGAGGGTGACCGGGTGCGCCTCGCTGGCGAGGGCGAGGCCGGTGTCAACGGCGGTCCGGCCGGCGACCTGTATGTGCAAGTACATGTCCGGCCGCACGCCGTGTTCCAGCGCGACAACGACGACCTGCATTGCGAGATGCCGGTGTCCTTCGTCACCGCAGCCCTCGGCGGCGAGATCGAAATCCCGACGCTGGATGGTTCGGCCCTAGCGCGCATCAAGATCCCGGCGGAAACGCAGAGCGGCAAGACCTTCCGCCTGCGCGGCAAGGGCATCAAGGGCGTGCGCAGCCAGGCTCCGGGGGATCTGTATTGCCACGTCGTCGTGGAAACCGCCGTCAACCTCACGGAGCGGCAAAGGGAACTGCTGCGCGAGTTCGAGGCCATCAGCCAGAAGGACCTTGCGCGGCACAACCCGCGCTCGAAGAGCTGGTTCGAGAAGGTCAAGGAGTTCTTCGAAGGTTAGCGCGCTGCGCGCCGCCGCCCACCCCGCAGCCTGTTAGTTGCAAGGAGTTGCAAGGCCGAGTGCACTTTTCCGCAGTCCCGACTTGACCTGGATTGCCGAACCCGGCTTAATCTGCCGAACTCTCGGACACGACAGGGGGACAACTTGGTGCGCCGCAGCTTCAAGATGGCAATGCTTCTGCGCCTGATCGCCGGCGCGGCAGCACTATGGCCCGGAGTCTCGGGCGCCCAGCCCCGCCACTCGGCCGCCCAGGTCCACATGGGAGTCCAGACTCCAGGTGTGACCGCAGACAGCATATTGCTCGGCGAGTCCGCGGCATTCAGCGGAGCGGCAGCCCAGCTCGGCATCCAGATGCGCGATGGGATGAAGCTTTACTTCGACTACGTCAATGCGCACGGGGGCGTCTACGGACGCAAGATCGACCTCGTCACCCGCGACGACCGGTACGAACCGGCGCCCGCGGCCGAGAACACCAAAAAGCTGATCGAGGACGACAAGGTGTTCGCCCTGATCGGCTACGTCGGCACGCCGACCACCAAGGCCGCGGAGCCGATCTTCACCGCCGCCCAGGTACCGCTCATCGGGCCGGTCACCGGTGCCGAGATATTTCGCGAGCCCTTCAATCGTTACATCTTCAACGTGCGGGCGAGCTATAACGACGAGACCGACAAGATCGTCCAGCAGCTGCTGACCGTGGGGATCAAGCGCTTCGCCGTGTTCTATCAGGACGACCCCTACGGCCAGGCCGGCCTCTCCGGAGTGAAACTCGCCGTGAAAAAGCGCGGCGGGGACATCGTCGCGCTCGGGACGGTGGAGCGCAATACCGTCGACGTCACCAAGGCGATCCAGGCCATTGCTCCGAAGCAACCCGACGCGATCATCATGATCAGCGCATACCAGTCGTGTGCCGCGTTCATCAAGCAGATGAAAAAGCGCGGCTACACCGGCCAGTTCTTCAACGTGTCCTTCGTCGGCAGCACCGCGCTCGCACACGAGCTCGGTAAAGAGGGACGCGGCGTGGTGATCTCGCAGGTCGTCCCCTTCCCATGGGGCGAGGCGACCCCGGTGATTGCCGAATTCAACCAGCTCGCCGCGAAGAGCAACGTCAACGTCAACTTTTCCAGCGTCGAGGGCTATCTGGTCGCCAAAGTGTTCGTCGAGGGGTTGCGGCGCGCCGGCAAGAAGCTGACGCGCGACAGCCTGATCAGCGGCCTGGAAACGATGTCGAATTTCGACATGGGCGGCTTCAACGTCAATTTCTCGCCCACCAACCACAACGGGTCGTCTTACGTCGACCTGACCATCATTACCCGCAACGAGCAGTTCCTGCACTGAGCGGCAGCACGACAGCCGCGCGCGGTCCGGGTTACCCGCGGCGCCAGGTCGTTCCGTCTGCAGTGTCTTCGAGCACCACCCCGGCCGCCGCCAGCTCATTGCGGATCCGGTCGGCCGCGGCGTAGTCGCGCTGCTTCTTGAGCGACGTACGCTCGGCGATGCGGCGCTCGATCTCGGCATCGTCTATCGCGCCCGCCGGACCGCCGCGCAGAAACGCCTGCGGGTCGCGCTGCAGCAGACCCAACACGCCGCCGAGCGCACGCAGCTGCCGCGCGAGCTCCGCGCGGCCGCGGTTCACTTCGTTGGCGAGGTCGAACAGCACCGCCATCGCTTCCGGCGTGCCGAAATCGTCATCCATCGCCTCCCGGAATCGAAGGGCGTAAGGCTCCGACCAGTCCACCCCGAGCTGCACCGCTGGCACGCCTTTGAGCGCCGTGTACAGCCGCGCGAGCGCCTGCTTGGCATCGTTCAGGTGCGCATCCGAGTAGTTGAGCGGGCTGCGGTAGTGCGCGCGCAGGACGAAAAAGCGCACCACCTCGGGATCGAACAGCTTGAGGATTTCGCGCACCGTGAAGAAGTTGCCAAGCGACTTCGACATCTTCACGTCGTCCACCCGGACGAAGCCATTGTGCATCCAGTAGTTGACGAAACGCGTGCCGTTCGCGCCCTCGGACTGCGCGATCTCGTTCTCGTGATGCGGAAACTGCAGATCCTGGCCGCCGCCGTGGATGTCGAAGTGCTCCCCCAGCAGCGCGCAGCTCATCGCCGAGCACTCGATGTGCCAGCCGGGTCGCCCTGCGCCCCAGCGCGAAGGCCACCCGGGCTCGTCGGCCTTGGAGCGCTTCCACAGCACGAAGTCGAGCGGATCGCGCTTCGCCGCATCCACCTCGACGCGTTCGCCGGCGCGCAGCTCGTCGAGCGATTTGCCGGAGAGCTGGCCGTACCCCGGGGACTTGCGCACCGAAAAATTGATGTCGCCGTCGGGTGCCTGATAGGCGAGGCCGTTGGCCTCCAGACGACCGATCATGTCGAGCATCTGCGGCACATACAGAGTGGCGCGCGGCTCGAAGTCCGGCTTCTCGACGCCGAGAGCAGCCGCATCCTCGTCCATGTATGCGATGAACCGCGCGGTCAGCTGGCCGATGCTCTCGTGGTTGTCCACCGCGCGGCGGATGATCTTGTCGTCGATGTCAGTGATATTGCGCACGTAGGTGACGCGGTAGCCGGAGGCGCGCAGCCAGCGCCGTACCATGTCGAACACCACCATCACACGCGCGTGGCCGAGATGGCAGTAGTCGTACACCGTCATGCCGCAGACGTACATGCGTACTTCGCCGGGGCGGATCGGCACGAAGACCTGCTTCTCGCGGGCGAGAGTGTTGTAGATTCTCAGCATCGGCGGGCGTGGCGCGCAGCGAGCTACGCACCTCGCAGGAGAAGACCCATCCCCGGGACTCGAAGCCGCGACCCCGCGCTGCAACAAGCACCCGCAAAGTTGTGGACGAGCGGGGGTTGGTCTAGAATAATCGCTTCTCGTAGGGCCTTGAAAAGTATAACACAATGCTGAACTCAGCCGCGCTGCGCCCGGTGCTCGGGCCGGCCCTTCGAAAGCTAGGGGTCGCCCTTTTCATCGGCATCGCGCTGATCTCGCGCGCTGCGCTTGGCGACGAACTCAAGCAGGCCGATGACCTGCTCAAGGCCGGCGAGTATCGACAAGCGCTTGAGCACGTCGACAAGATTCTCGCCTCGCAGCCGAGCAGCCCGCAAGCGCGCTTCCTCAAGGGCGTGATCCTCACCGAGCAGGGTGACTCCAAGGACGCGGTGGTCGTCTTTCAGAAACTGACCCAGGACTACCCGGAGCTTCCCGAGCCCTACAACAATCTCGCCGTGATCTACGCCTCGCAAGGCGAGTACGAAAAGGCGCGCGCCGCGCTTGAGCAGTCCATCCGCACGCATCCGAGCTACGCCACAGCGTACGAGAATCTCGGCGACGTATACGCCAAGCTGGCGAGCCGCGCCTACGACAAGGCGCTGCGGATCGATTCGTCCAACTCCACCGCTCAGAACAAGCTGGCGCTGCTGCGCGAGCTGATCGGCGGGCCTCCCGGCTCGATCAAGGAAGTGCGGCACGTCGCGGTCGCCTCGGCGGCGAGCGCGCCCGGCACGCCGGCGCCTGAGCAACCCGCCGAGGTGAAGGCCCCTGCGCCCAGCCATGCCGAAGAGAAGCCCGCCGAACCCAAGGCGGCGGAGGCAAAGCCCGCCGCACCGAAGCCCGCCGCCCCCATGCCAGCAGTGTCCGCCCCGGCGCAGCGCGTGATGGCGCATCAGGCGGGCGCCGCAGATGCCGATCGCGCCATCATCACCACCCTCGAGGGCTGGGCGAAGGCATGGTCACGAAAGGACGTCGATGCCTATCTGTCCTTCTACGCCAAGGATTTCGAGACCCCGAAGGGCCAGTCGCGCGCCGCGTGGGAGAAGCTGCGACGCGCCCGCCTGACCGCGCCCAAGTCGATCTCGGTGACCATCGCGTCGCCCAAGGTCCGCATTACGGCGAACGACCTTGCAAGCGTCACCTTCCGCCAGACCTACCGCTCCAACTTCATCCGCTCCTCGACTATGAAGACGCTCGTCCTGGAGCGAGCCGGAAGTCGCTGGCTGATCCGCCAAGAGCGAGTCGGGCGCTGATGAGGCGCGCGGTTGCGCTGCGCTTCGTCTTCGCCACCGTGCTGGCCTGCGTGCCCTTTGCCGGCACCCTGGCGCAGACCGAGCGTGATCGAGACCCGCTGGAGCTCGACTTATCCGGGGTGCTGCAGGCAATCCAGCTCAACCGGCTCGGCCTCGCGCTGCAGCGCGTCAACGCGCTGCTCGCGGCACACCCGACGTTCCGCCTGGGTTACCTGATCCGCGGCGACCTGCTGCTCGCTCGCACGCGGCCGCTGCAAACCTTCGGCGACGTCGCGACGACGGTGCCACGGGACAAGGTGGAGGGCTTGCGCGCAGAGGCGCTCGCGCGACTGCACGCGCTGCGCGACCGTCCCTCTTCCAATATGATGCCGCAATACGTTCTGCAGCTTAGTCCCGAGCAGAAATACGCGCTGGTAGTCGATTCCCACGGGTCGCGGCTGTATGTGTTCAGGAACGTCGGCGGGTTGCCGCGATACGTCGCCGACTACTACGTGACGCTCGGCAAGCGCGGCATGGACAAGACGCGTGAAGGCGACCAGAAGACGCCGGTCGGCCTTTACCACGTCACGGCCAATTTGCCACAGCAGAAGCTGGCCGACTACTACGGCGTGGGCGCCTTCCCGCTCAACTATCCGAACGCCTGGGATCGCAGCCTCGGGCGCAACGGGCACGGCATCTGGCTGCACGGCACGCCGCCGGACACCTACAGCCGGCCGCCGCGTGCGAGCGACGGCTGCATCGTGCTCGCCAATCCCGACCTCGAATCGGTGGCGCGCTTCGTGCGCATCGATCTGACCCCCGTGATCATCAGCGATCAGATCGACTGGACCACCGCCGCGTCTCTGGAGGCGGAGCGGCGCTCGCTAGCCGCCGCCATCGAGGCGTGGCGTGCGGATTGGGAAAGCCGGAACGTGGGCCGATATCTCAGCCATTACTCGCGCAGCTTCCGCGGCGACGGTCAAGACTTCGCACAGTGGGCGGCGCGCAAGCGGCTGATCGATTCCGCGAAAACGTGGGTCAAGGTGGGCATCTCGGACGTGTCCATGCTGCGCTACCCACGGGAGCCTTTCGTGGTGGTCAGCTTCGAGCAGGACTACCGTTCGAACAACTTGTCGAACGTCATGCGCAAGAAGCAATACTGGGTCAAGCGAGGCGGCACCTGGAAAATCCTGTACGAAGGACCCGCCGACAGCGGCACGACGCCGCTCAAGGAGCAACATGACACTACTAGATCTCTGCAAGCCGCTGGCGATGCTGTGCGCCGCGGCCATCGGGTCCACGGCCTTGGCGGCTGATCCGCAAGTGGACGTTCAGACCAGTCTCGGCCTGATCCGGCTTGAGCTCTATCCCACCGCGGCCCCGAAGACCGTGGCGAACTTTCTGCAGTATGTCCGCGACGGCCATTACAACGGCACGATCTTCCACCGCGTCATCAACGGTTTCATGATTCAGGGCGGCGGCTACGACCAGGCATTTCACCAGAAGCCCACGCGCGCGCCGATCCCGAATGAAGCCGAGCTCGGGGTCAAGGCCGGGCTGAAGAATGTGCCCGGCAGCATCGCGATGGCGCGTACCGCGGATCCCGATTCCGCAACCGCGCAGTTCTTCATCAACTTGAACGACAACAGCTTCCTCGACTGGGGCGATGCGCGCGGCGACGGGCACGGTTACGCAGTCTTCGGCAAGGTGGTCTCCGGGATGGACGTGGTGAGCAAGATCGCTCACGTGCCGACCGGACCAGGCGGCCCATTCGGGCGCGATGTGCCGCGCGAGCCGGTAGTGATCGAATCGATGACCGTGGTCGGCGGCAAGTAGCGGCGTGCCGCGCACGCTGTTCATCTCCGATCTCCATCTTTCGGACGAGCGCCCAGAGATCAGCGAGCGGTTCTACCGCTTCCTGGCCGAGGTGGCCGCCCACGCCGAGGCGCTGTACGTGCTCGGTGACCTGTTTGACTACTGGATCGGCGACGACGAATTGACTGCCGACGACGGCGATCGCATGGCGCGTCGCGTCGCCGGCGAGCTGCGCACGCTCGCGCAGGCGGGTGTGGCCGTGCACGTCATGCGTGGCAACCGCGATTTTCTGCTTGGCGAGCGCTTTCTCGCCGCGGCCGGGGCCACGGCCCTGCCCGATCCGAGCATCGTGACCATCGACCAGGTCGAGACCCTGCTCATGCACGGCGATACCCTGTGCACTGACGATCATGCATATCAGCGTTTTCGGGCCGAGGTGCGCGGCCGAGGCTGGCAGGAGCGCTTCCTCGGGCGGCCGCTGGCCATGCGGCGCACGCGGGCCCAGGAGCTGAGAGCGGCAAGCGAGCTGGACAAGCGCGCCAAACCGCCCGAGATCATGGACGTCAATCACGCGGCGGTCCGAGAGGCCTTGCGGCGCCACCATGTGGTGCGGCTCATCCACGGCCATACCCACCGGCCCGCTCGCCACGAACTCGAAGTCGGTGGCCGGCGCTGCGAGCGCTGGGTACTGCCCGACTGGTACGAGCGCGGCGGCTACCTCGTCGCCGAGTACGGTGCGCTGCGCCTGGAGATGCTCTAGGCGCAGCGGCACCGAGAGCGGGCAGCGCCCTCCCGCGCCGGTCGGTGCAGCTCAGCCCAGTCCGCGTGCGAGGTCCGCGCGCAGGTCTCCAGGTGCTTCCAGGCCGATCGCCAGGCGCAGCAACCCGTCACTGATCCCAGCGGCGGCGCGGGCCTCTGCGGAAATCCGTCCGTGGGTGGTGGTCGCCGGATGCGTGATGGTGGTCTTCACGTCGCCGAGGTTGGCGGTTATCGAGATGAGCTTCGTCGCGTCGATCACCTTCCAGGCCGCCGCCCGCCCCCCCTTCACCTCGAATGAGACGACCGCGCCACCGGCGCGCTGCTGGCGCATCGCCAGCGCGTGCTGCGGATGAGAAGGTAGCCCGGGGTAGTGTACGCGCGCCACACTCGGGTGCGACTCGAGCCAGCCGGCGAGCTCGAGCGCGCTGGCCGATTGCGCCAGCATGCGCAGCTCGAGCGTTTCGAGCCCTTTGAGGATGACCCAGGCGTTGAACGGCGACAGCGACGGGCCCGCGGTGCGCAGAAAACCGTAAACCCCGTCCATGACCAGCTTCCTTGAGCCGAGGACAGCACCGCCCAGCACACGCCCCTGCCCGTCCAGGTACTTCGTGGCTGAGTGAACCACCAGATCGGCGCCCAGCTCCAGTGGACGCTGCAGCGCGGGCGTACACAAGCAGTTGTCCACTGCCAGCAGCGCCCCGGCGCGCTTCGCGATCGCGGCAATGGCCGCGACGTCGGACACCTCGGTGAGCGGATTCGACGGCGTCTCGAGAAAGAGCAGCCGCGTGCTCGGTCGAACCGCGCGCCCCCACGCGCCGACATCGGCCGCCGGTACGAAGCTGGTCTCGACACCGAAGCGCGCCAGAATGCCCGAGTACAGCTGCACCGTCGCACCGAACACCGCATTCGAGCACACCACGTGATCGCCCGCCTTGAGCAAGGCCATCGACAAGGCGAGGATCGCCGACATGCCCGAGGCCGTGGCCACGCAGGCCTGCGCCCCTTCCAGCGCGGCGAGCCGGTCCTGGAACGTGCTCACGGTCGGGTTGCTGAACCGCGAGTAAATGAAGCTCTCCTCGCCGGATGTGAATCGGGCGGCGGCCTGCTCCGCGTTGTCGAACACGAAGCTCGAGGTCAGGAACAGGGGCTCGGAGTGCTCGTGGAACGAAGTGCGTGTCTGGCCGGCACGCACGCCCAGGGTCGCAAGCTCGAATTTGCCGTCCATTTCTGTTTCCTCGGCGCGCGGGCATAAAAAAACCCGGCTGCGCGAACCGGGTTTTCGGCACGCTTTAGCAGCATTTTTTACGCGCCCGCAAGCTGTACGTTCAAATCGGCGCGAGAAAATTATATCTTGGCGCGCTACCCCGGTAAAGGCGGCTACAGAGCCGAGACGAGATTGAGGTCGAGCTGCGCGGCCTCGGACTCCTCGCCCGCGTCGCGTGCCGCGTCGCGGCGGCTCTCGACTGCCTGCAGATAGTCGCTGGTGACGTCACCGGTGATGTAGCTGCCGTCGAAGCACGAGGTCTCGAAGCTGGTGAGCCGCGGATTGACCCGCCGTACCGCTTCCTTGAGCGCCTCGAGGTCCTGGTAGATAAGCGCGTCGGCGCCGATTTCGAGCGCCACCTCTTCCTCGCTGCGATGTGCCGCGATGAGCTCCGCGCGCGTGGGCATGTCGATACCGTAGACGTTCGGGAAGCGCACCGGAGGCGCTGCCGACGCGAAGTAGACCTTGCGCGCGCCCGCCTCGCGCGCCATTTGCACGATCTCGCGGCTGGTGGTGCCGCGCACGATCGAATCGTCCACCAACAGGACGTTCTTGCCCTTGAACTCCAGCGAGATCGCGTTCAGCTTCTGGCGCACCGACCTGCTGCGCACCGCTTGCCCGGGCATGATGAAGGTGCGCCCGATGTAGCGGTTCTTCACGAAGCCTTCCCGGTAAACCAGACCCAGGCCGAGCGCCAGCTGCATCGCGGAGGGGCGGCTCGAGTCCGGGATCGGGATCACCACGTCGATGTCCAGGTGGCCGTACTGGCGCCGGATCTTCTCGACCAGCTTCTCGCCCATGTGCAATCGCGCCTCGTAGACCGAGGCGCCGTCGATCAGCGAATCAGGGCGCGCCAGGTAGACGTACTCGAAGATGCAGGGATTGAGCGAGGCGCTGGGCGCGCACTGCTGGCTGTAGAAATTCCCGTCCTCGTCGATGAATACGGCTTCGCCGGGCGCGACATCGCGCAGCACGCGGAAACCGAGCGCATCGACCGCCACGGATTCCGAGGCAACCATGTACTCCGTACCGTCGTCGGTCTCGTTGTAGCCGATCACCGCCGGCCGGATGCCAAACGGATCGCGAAACGCGAGCACGCCGCACCCCGCGATCATCGCCACCACGGCGTACGCACCCCGGCAGCGACGATGCACGTTGGAGACGGCCGTGAAGATCGTCTGCGGATCCAAGCGCAGTCGGACCGAAGCCTTCTCCAGCTCGTGCGCGAGCACGTTCAGCAGAACCTCCGAGTCCGAATCGGTGTTGATGTGCCGCAGGTCCTGGCGGAACATCTCTTCCTTCAGCTGATCGGTGTTAGTCAGGTTGCCGTTGTGCCCGAGCACGATGCCGAAGGGCGAATTGACGTAGAAGGGTTGCGCTTCCGCGGAGCTGGAGGCGGAACCGGCGGTCGGGTAGCGGCAATGCGCGATGCCGATGTTGCCGGGCAGCGAGCGCATGTTGCGCGTGCGGAACACGTCGCGCACCATCCCACCGCCTTTTTGCATGTGGAAGGTCTTGCGCTCGCTGGTGACGATTCCGGCCGCGTCCTGGCCGCGGTGCTGCAGCAATAGCAGCCCGTCGTACAGGAGCTGATTGACGGGTGAGCGTGCGACGATGCCGAGGATGCCACACATGGCGGTCGATTACCGATTGCCCCTGGTTGACGCTCTTGAGGTCGCGGAAACGCGCCCCGCTGCGCTAATCATAGCGCAGCCGCTCGGAGAAAGCCTTGGGCAGCCATGGTTTGAGCGCCAGCACTGCGTGCGCCAGCGGCAGCCCGCTCAGGGAGTGGCGCCAGTACGGCTGCCGAGGCACGCTGGTAAGGCCAGCCAGCAGTGCCGCCGCCAGGACCAGCAGAAGCCCGCGCGCCGTTCCGAACACGGCGCCCAGCCCACGGTCCAGACCGCCCAGACCGACTGCCTTGACCAGCTTCGACAGCAGCAGCCCGAGCAGCGTAGTGACGGCGAGGGTCGCGATGAATACCACGAGAAACGCCACCAGCATGCGCAACTGTGGCGTCGGAACCGAATGTGGCAGCCGCTCGCCCAGCGGGCCGGCGAGCAGATTCGCGGCCAGGAAAGCGATCACCCAGCCGACGATCGAAATCACTTCGCGCACGAGCCCGCGCCACAGGCCCCAGACAATTGACCCGCCAAGCACGCCGAGGACCGCGTAATCGAGCCAGCTCATGACACTACTTGGTCGCCACGGGCCCTGGCTTGAGTCCGAGCTTCTCGAGCTTTGCGAGCGCCCGCTCGGCCGCCTCGCGGCTGGTGAAGGGACCGACGCGAACGCGCGTCACCTTGCCCTTTTTGGTTTCGATCGCTTCGGTGTAATAGGGCAGCTTGGCCGCCCTGAGCCGCGCCGTGAGCACTCTGACCTTGTCCTGCTCGGCGAGCGCAGCCACCGGCACGACGAATTCCTTGTCCGCCCGCGCGGCCTCAGCGCGCGCGCGCTCGGCCCCATCCGCCTTCGCCACCGCATGGCCGCTACCAGCGGCTTCGGACTTCGGCGCGGCCGGGAGCCGGGGTGCCGGCTCGGGCTTGGCAGACTCGGCCTTCGTTGCCGGCGCCGATGCCGATACTGGCGCTCGGCCGGTCGGCGCGGGCGCAGGACTATCGGGGGCAGCGGGTTGCGGAGCTACCTTCGGCGAGAGCCCGCCTTCATCCTCGCTCGGGATGCGTACATTCACCGGCGCGGTCTGCTTCGGCTGCTGATCGAACACCATCGGAAGCACGATGACCGCCAGCAACACCAGGGCGATCGCCCCGACCAGGCGTCGCCGGCCGCGCCGCCTCAGGGTGTCTACGTCCTGCGATTCAGCCATGCGCCCGCGCTGTGCCGCAAGATGACTCGAGACCGTGCATGACCTCGGCGACGGTTAGAAATGATCCGCACACCAAAATTTTATCATTCTCACCGGCCTCGCTGCGCGCCGCCGCGAACGCGGCCGCAGGCGATGCGTGCTCGAAGACCGGTGCCTCGATGCCCGCCGAACGCAAGACCACGGCAAGCTCAGCCGAGGATGCTCCTCGCGGCGCGGCCAGGGTCGCGAGGTGCCAGCGCGTGATTCGCGGCGCCAGCGCCCTCACGACCCCGGCCATGTCCTTGTCGCGCAGCATCCCCAAGACGCCAATCGTCTGCGGCGCGGTGCCGCTGGCATGCAGGTTCATCGCCAGAACGCCGGCGGCCTCGGGATTGTGCGCTACGTCGAGAATCACCTGCGGCCTGCCCGGCAGGCACTGGAAGCGTCCGGGCAGGGTGACCTGACCCATACCGCGCCGGACCTCCTGCTGGCTGACCGGCAAGCGCTCGCGCAGAGCATCGAGCGCGGCCAGAGCCGCGGCAGCGTTGCGCAGCTGGATTGTGCCGCGCAACGCCGGATGGGCAAGGCCCGCGCGCCTGCCGGCCGGTCCCCAGTAAGCCCACTGGCCGGGCTGGAGTGTGTAGCCGAAGTCGCGTCCCAGCAGGAGCAGGTGCGCGCCGACGCGCTGCGCCTCCTCGAGCACAGAGCGTGGCGGGTCGGGATCGGCAACCACGGCCGCGCGGTCGCGGCGAAAGATACCGGCCTTCTCCCGTCCGATCTGCTCCCGGGTGCCGCCGAGGTATTCGACGTGGTCGATTCCGACACCGGTCAGCACGGCGCAATCGGCGTCGAAGGCGTTGACGGCATCGAGCCGGCCGCCCAAGCCCACTTCGAGCACCACCGCATCCAGCCGCTCGTGCGCGAATAGCCACGCCGCCGCCAGCGTGCCGTACTCGAAGTACGTCAGCGCAATTCCCTCGCGCACAGCTTCCACGGCGGCGAAGGCGTCGCACAGCGCCTGATCGCCGGCTTCGCGGCCCTCGATTCGGACCCGCTCGTTGTAGTGCAGTAGATGCGGTGAGGTATACAAGCCAGTGCGGTAGCCCGCCGCGCGCAGCACGCTTTCCAGCATCGCGCAGGTCGATCCCTTGCCGTTGGTTCCTCCCACGACGAACACGGGGCACCCGAGCGCCGCGTCCAGTCTGGCGAGCACCTGCGCCACCCGCTCGAGGCCCAGGTCGATGGAGCTGGGGTGCTGGCGCCCGATGAACTCGAGCCAGGCCGCCAGCGTACCGCGCGGCGTCACGGCGCGATCTCCGTCGCCCCGCTCAGGAGGCCGAATCGGCCGGCAAGCGCAGCAGCAGCGACAGCAGCTGCGCCAGCTTATCCCGCAGCTGACGTCGGTCGACGATCATGTCGATGGCGCCTTTTTCGAGCAGAAATTCGGCGCGCTGGAAGCCCTCCGGAAGCTTCTGCCGCACCGTCTGCTCGATGACGCGCGGGCCGGCGAAGCCGATCAACGCCTTCGGCTCGGCGAGCACTACGTCGCCGATCATGGCGAAGCTCGCCGATACGCCACCCATCGTCGGGTCGGTCAGTATCGAGATGAACGGCAGCTTTCGGTCGGCGAGGTCGGTCAGCGCAGCGGTCGTCTTCGCCATTTGTACCAGCGAGAGCAGACCCTCTTGCATGCGCGCACCTCCGGAGGCGGTGATGCACACGAACGGCAGCTTCTGTTCGATCGCCACGCGCACGCCGCGTACGAAGCGCTCGCCGACCACCGAACCCATCGATCCGCCCATGAACTCGAACTCGAACGCGGCTGCCACCACGCCGATGGCCTTGATCGAGCCCTGCATCACCAGCAGCGCATCGCTCTCGCCAGTGGCCGCCTGCGCCTCGGCCAGGCGCTCGGGGTACTTTCTGGAATCCTTGAATTTGAGGCTGTCGATCGGCAGCACCTCCATTCCGATCTCGAAGCGGCCGTCCGGATCGAGCAGCGCGTCGAGGCGCGCCCGCGCGTCGACGCGCTGGTGGTGGCCGCACTTCGGACAGACGTTGAGATTCTTTTCCAGATCGGTGCTGTAGAGCACAGCATCGCAGGCCGGGCACTTGGTCCACAGCCCCTCCGGAACGGTCTTCTTCGGGCCGCTCGAGCGCTGGATCTTGGGCGGTAGGAGTTTCTGCAGCCAGCTCATGCGTCGAGCGCCGCCCGAATCGGGCGCATGAGATCCTTCACCCGCGCAACCGCCTGCTCGGGCCCCGCCGCTTCGATTTCCTGGATGATGCGGCTACCGATGACTACCGCATCCGCGGTCTCGGCAACGCGGCGCGCCGATTCGGCATCGCGGATGCCGAAGCCCACCCCGATCGGCAGGCGCGTGGCGGCCCGGATCTTGAGTATGCGAGCCGCCACCTCCGTAAGGTCGATGTTTGCCGCGCCGGTCACCCCTTTGAGCGAGACGTAGTACAGATATCCGCGGCCGACCCGGACCACCTCCTTGATGCGCCGATCGGTCGACGTCGGTGCCAGCAGGAAAATCGGATCGATGCCGTTCTGCTCGGCGAGCGCAGCGAACTGCGTGCACTCCTCCGGAGGGTAGTCGACCACGATGACGCCGTCCACGCCGACGGCCTTGGCCTCACGTACGAAGCGCTCGATGCCCATCGCCTCGATCGGATTGGCGTAGCCCATGAGCACGACCGGGGTCTGGGCGTCGCGCGAGCGAAATTCGCGAACCATCTCGATGACGTCGTGCAGCCCGACGCCGTTGGCCAGCGCTCGCTCCGAAGAGCGCTGGATGACCGGACCATCGGCTATCGGATCGGAAAACGGCACGCCGAGCTCCAAGATGTCCGCGCCTGCCTCCACCATGGCGTGGAGCAAGGGCACGGTCAGGACGGGTGTCGGGTCGCCGGCGGTGAGATACGGAATCAGCGCCTTGCGCCCGGCTGCGCGCAACGCGTCGAAGCGCGCCTGAATGCGAGACATCGCGGGGGTCCTAGAACTGAATGCCGGAGTGCTGCGCCACGGTGTGCATGTCCTTGTCGCCGCGGCCGGACAGGTTGACGAGCAGGATCTTGTCCTTTGCCATCGACGGCGCGATCTGCGCCGCATAGGCGAGGGCGTGGCTCGATTCCAGCG
>Ga0307374_10001619_pt1 | contig 41254 bp, 37 predicted proteins | sample OX3MG_FD_202532 | JGI IMG/M metagenome (GOLD analysis project Ga0307374, IMG submission 202532) | Soil microbial communities from Risofladan, Vaasa, Finland - OX-3 | ecosystem: Environmental > Terrestrial > Soil > Coastal area > Acid sulfate soil | place: Finland: Risofladan, Vaasa | collected...
CAGCGCGAGGAGATGGGCGACCCACTCGGGCAGGAGCGCGGGCGCGTCCGGGGCGGCCCGATCCGCATCGGGGGCACAGGCGTCGGCCGGAGTGGTGAGTGGATCGTGCATCATGGCGGGAGGGATACGGAGCGGCCTTTCGTGGCGGGTTGCGTAGCGCGCACGGCGTGTAGCATGGCGGGGGGTGTGTGTCAATGGGAATAACTGGATATGTCAGAGATACGCACGCGCGCCATGGGTGTGGCGAGGCTCGCCCGGTGGATTGGTCCGGGCAGATCGGTCCGGTGGATTGGTTCGCGCGTCGGTCCGGTGGATTGGTTCGGTGGATCGGGCCGGTGGATCGGGCCGGTGGATCGGTCCGGTGGATTGGTTCGTGCGGTGGCCCGGGCAGAGCGGGCGGTTTCCACAGGCACTGCCGGTGTTGCCGGAGCGAGCGGTTCAGAGCCCGACCGCACAATCAATGACGGGCGGTGCTAGACAGGCACCGCGGCAACCACCCTATGCGCCGCTGCTTGGCCCTCGTCACCTCGCCCCCGTGACTGCACGGAGCGCACCAATGGCCGCAGGACGCCCCCACTCAGGGCGGCGGCGTCCTGCTCCCCCAACCGCGCCGTCAGGAAAGCAACGAAACCGCGCACCTTGGGCGACTCCGCCCTATGGGCCGGACAAACCGCGTCGAGCCGCAGCGCCTTCGGCGTATAGCCAGGCAGCAGCCGCACCAGACGCCCGGCGGCGATATCGCCCTCCACCAGATATTCCGGCGTCAGCAGCACACCGCCGCCGCTTCGCGCCGCTTCCCGGCGCAGCAGGCCGTTGTCGGTCTTCAGGCGCCCGCCTACCGAAACCTCGGATTCCCCGCCTGGACCGATGAAGCGCCAGACGCCGTCCGGATAACGGCTGTCGGTCAGGCAGACCAGCCGGGCAAGGTCGGCCGGCACGCTCGGTGTGCCGTATGCGGCCAGATAGGCCGGCGTGGCGCAGACGGCGAAGCGCAGCGGCAGAAGCGGATGCACCACCAGCCTGGGATCGTCCGGCGGACAGGCCCAGACCCGGATCGCCAGGTCATAGCCCTCCTCGATCACGTCCACTGGCCGGTCGCACACGCTAACGGTCATCGAGAGGTCCGGATTCTTCTCCATGAATTCGACCATCAAGGCTGCCAGCCGGATACTACCGAAACCCATCGGCGCGATGATCAGCAGGTTGCCGCGCAACCCGGCCGCGGTCTGCCCGGTCTGCCGCGCCGTCTCCATATCGTCCAGGATGTGCACGCACTGGGCAAAGAAAGTCGCGCCGGCTTCGGTCAGCCCGACCCGCCTGGTCGTGCGATGCAGCAGCCTCGCGCCGAGCCAGCCCTCCAGCGTCTGCACGTGCTTGCTGGCCGTGGCCTGGGACATGCCGAGTTCCCGTGCGGCGGCAGAGAAACTTCGCTTCGCGGCGACGCGGGCGAACACCGTCATGCTGGTCAGCCGGTCCACCGATCCGATCCCCCCGCGGTCACAGCCGCGTTACCGCTAGCAATGTAACCGCACTTGATCGCCTTTTCCAGCCATCAAGGCACAGATATACCCTCATAGCGTGTATTTATTGTCCATACCTCCCGGTTCGCGGAAAAGAGTCCGGAGATCTGTTCGCGTTTTGGTTTTATCACCGCCGCCGATAGCCTAAATTCAGATGATGCGGCGCTGGTCTCATACCACTCGATGATCGCCTGAGATCCGGCGACACCCCTCGGCAATCCACCCCGCCGAGCTGAAAATGCTTCTGGTTGGCATGCGTTTCCCACCGGCGTTGCCGACCCGCCGTCGATGAAAGCGGTTCCAGAGTCGGGCTCCGGTCGCGCCGGCCCGAGGGACCTTCTGTTTCGCTCTCATCGCGAAGGTCGCCGATCCGGGACCAGGCCAGCGTCAGCCTCTTTGCGAGCCTGGCGTGCTTCGTGGGCCTGGTGAATGGAACCGAACCAAATGCACGAACCGGCGGCCGGCGGCCTTGACGGCCGGCAACACCTCGGCGCGGATCTGAGCCGGCATACGGCAAGACCGTGTCAGCCGCGTCCACGGAACACGTATTTAACCAGCGCGGCGACGCCGAGGATGACGAGGATCAACAGCAAGAGCCACACGAGAGCCATGTCCCACGTCATCCCAAAGCCCATCATTCCGTTGGCCTGCATCCATAACCTCTTTCAGTCAGCGATCTACTTCTCGAACTTCGCGGCGAAGAAGTTGAACAGCGGGGCAAAGACGAGAGCGACATACCATCCGTATGCGAAGCTCTCGACGAGGCCGAGGAGGAAGCTGCCCCAGCTTAACCAGGTGAACCCCGGCAACAGCCGCAGCCACGTCTGGTACATCGCCTGGCCGGGGAAAATCAGGTCGAAGCCGATGCACAGGATATACGTTATGACCAGGAACCCGCCGAGACTGAGGCCCAGCGGGACGACCGGGAGCCTTGGGGCGTTGCGCAGCCGCGCGCTCATTTCAGCGGCCGAGGTTTGGCGATACGATTCAGTCATGCGATTGCGACTCCCTGAACGATGTTGGAACCGAGCCGCGCATATATCGATCGGGATGACTCTCGAATGTCTCCCGGTGCTCGGGCGAGCAGAAGAAATAGGGCGTTCCGCGATAGACACAGGACCTTGCCGACGCTGGATCGACTTCGGTGCCGCAGACGGGGTCGATCGCCTTGCCGGACGGCAGCAGCGCGGAGCCGCCGCTGCCAGATGGCGAATGCGGTTCCTCACCATGGTGACGGTGACCGTGGCCCATAACATGCGCGCCGCATCCGCCGCGCATCATGAAGAAGAACGCAAGGGCGATCAGCCCATACCAGAGAAGGCTCTCAATTCCGGAGTTCATGGGTGCTCACACATGTGCTGCTGGTCTGCTGTGCTGCTGGTCTGCCCGACATGCCGCCGTCGCCGGCCCTGCGGTGCAGAACGGCAACAACAACAACAGCGCGATCAGGAACGCGCTGAACGAGCGCCAGTCGCGTCTGGTCCGCGGCTTGAAGAAACTGAGCACGAAGAGGATGAAGACCCCTGAGTTGATGATTGCCAGGGACCATAGTCCGTAATCCGAATAATCGTGATGCATCGGCGTCATTCCCTGCATCGGCCGGCTCAGTCGCGACGCGCCGGCGGTCCGCTGTCCCCATGATCGCCGTGGCTGCCGTGCCCGCCATGCATGAAGAGATGCATCAGCGGGCAGGCCAGCAACAGCAGCCACGGAAGGTATGGAACTGCGAGGACGAGGTGGGCGCGGTGCTCGGCAATGAGGAAGAACGCCGCGATGGCGAGGAAACCGCACAGCACCACGCCGCCCTTTGTGCGCCACGGCGGGATATTCGTTCCATGGTCCATCTTTTTGGCCTTTTGCGTGTACCCGCATGCCAACCCTGCACAGCAGCAAAGTGCGGGACGGGAGGAAGTCTGTTCCGGCGACGGCTGTCAGCGCCTGCCGGCGGCCGGCCCGCGCCGGCCCATCATGCCCGGACCATAGGCAAGGCCGGGCAGGATCCTCCGCGCCTTCGCCTGCTGCGTCGGATCGAGCGCCGCAACCAGCCTGGCGGCCGCATCGTGCACGGTGTCGGAAGCCTGCTGCCGCGCCTGGAACATATGGTTCATCATGTCCCGGCGCTCCTGCCACGAGGCTGTGCCCATAGCCTCGAACATGGTCTGGTGCAGTCCCTGCATCTGCTCCCCGATGCCCGACACTGTGTCGGCGTACTCCTTCCAGGCTGGTCCCTGGCGTTGGGTGATGCCGAGCTCCGTCTTCAGGGAGCCGAGGTAGCTCGTGGTGTTCCAGGACCCGCCCATCATCCCGGCACCACCGCCCATCATTCGGGGCCCGCTACCCATCATCCCGGCACCGTTGCCCATCATGCCGGCACCGGGGCCTCCCATGGGACCCCGGCCCAGCCCGGTCGGCGGCTGCGCGGGCTGGGTGCCTTGCGCCGCCGGGTGATGCGCGGCGTGGTCTTGATCCGGTGTCTGCGCATGGGCCATGGCCATTGATGTTGCCAGGATGATCGCCGTGACGGCGGTACGGGTGGCGGAGAGCATGGGGGAGTTCCTTTCCTCGATTTGAATCAGGCAACGTGGTCGCAGGCGATCTCGGCCATCATGCCGGTCGCCATGTGGAACAAGTTGTGACAGTGCGGCAGCAGCGGCCAGGAGTGCCGGCGTCGAAGGCAACGGTGACGATGCCGCGTGCCGGTACCAGGACCGTGCCCCGTATGGCGCCGCGCCGCGCTCGGCCCTCCAGCGCGGACCTGTCTCACGCGGCTCGATCGTTCGGTGTCCGGCGACAAGACCGGCAGGGGCGTGGCCCGCCGCGGCCTGACCGCGACCCTGGCCGGGTATGAGCGCGTCGCCGAGCGCTCCGAAAGCGGCCGCGGTCGTCGGAGGATGACGCCCGGACAAGTGGGAAGCCATGTGTGGGCTCGCGATTCGTCTGGTGTGAGCGACGGCAGACGCCTGAGCGTCCGCGACGGGCCAGGCTCCAACCCGGGGAGAACGGGGAGGCCAGTCAGACGGCCAGCAACCCGCGGCAATCCCGAGGCCGGTCAGACGGCCGCTCGCGGCGGCGGTGACACTGGCCTCGCCGCGGTGCCCGGCGGCGATGCATCGCGGCTCGGCCGATACACAATGGCAAACACCGAAAGACAGGCGGCATTGCTGGGCCGGGCCGATACCCAATATGCGTGCAGTGTGCACTGGCCCGCGATGCAACACGGCAGTCCGTGGTCACGATCACGCGCCGGCGTCGTTACACCATTGCCGGCCGCGGAAACGGTCTGGCCCGCCAGATTCGCATCGTGGTGGTTGGAACCGCGGAGCATCGCCAGCGCCGCCGGTGTGCCGGACGACAGCAGGATCGCCAGGACCAACAGCCCCGCGATCATCCCCCGCACCCTGCGCACCGCGCCTCCCGGCATGGACCGTCACCTCGTCATGCGCCCGATCGTCTCGACCAATTCCTCGACCTTGTGCTGCTGCTCGATCGGATTACCCGACGCGAAAGCACCCGCCACACAGTGCGATACATGATCCTTCAGGATTTGCTGCTCCACCTTATGCAGCGCCGCGCGGACCGCATTGATCTGGATCAAGACGTCCACGCAGTAACGGTCGCCTTCTACCATGCGGAGCAGGCCGCTGACCTGGCCCTCGATCCGCTTGAGCCGGAGCGACACTGCCCGCCTTGTTATCTCATGCATGGTTGCATACCATACCCATGAGGGGTATATAAAGGCGGTAGCGGATCGCTGTCAATGCGGCTGCTGTTCCGTGGAGGCCGAGCCATGAACGAAACCCTGTCACGCGGCGCGCCCGATGCCGGGCACGACCGCCACCCGCATGCAGCGCATGACCATCACGCGGCGGCGGTTGCCGCGCCCGGCGGGACAGCAACCGTCACCGACCCGGTCTGCGGCATGGCCGTCGATCCTCGAACCTCGAAGCATCGCTTCGAGTATCAGGGAGAGACCTTCCATTTCTGCTCGGCACGGTGCCGCGAGAAGTTTGTCGCCGAGCCGGGGACGTATCTGCCGCGCGCCGAATCCGCTCCGGCGCCGGTTGCCACGCCAGGTGCGACCTGGACCTGTCCGATGCACCCGGAGATACGCCAGGATCATCCGGGCAACTGCCCCATCTGCGGCATGGCGCTCGAAGCCGTGGCGCCATCCGCCGAAGTTGGCCCCAATCCTGAACTTCTTGATATGACCCGCAGGTTCTGGCTCGGCCTGGCGCTCGCCGTCCCGGTGTTTGTGCTGGCCATGGCCGACTTTATCCCGGGCGTGCAGCTCGGCCGGCTGGTGCCGGCGCGCGCGTCGATGTGGCTGCAGTTCGTGCTCGCAACGCCCGTCGTGCTGTGGGCGGGATGGCCGTTTTTCGTGCGCGGCTGGAAATCCGTGATGCGACGCCATCTCAATATGTTCAGCCTTATCGCGCTCGGCGTCGGCACCGCCTACATCTACAGCTTGGTTGCGGCCTTCACGCCGGGCATCTTCCCGGTGGGATTCCGCGGCCCGGACGGGACGGTTGCCACGTATTTCGAGGCCGCCGCCGTGATTACCGTGCTTGTCCTGCTTGGCCAGGTTCTGGAACTCCGGGCACGCGAGCAGACCGGCGGCGCCATCCGCGCCTTGCTCAACCTGGCGCCGAAGACCACCCGACGCATCCGAGCCGACGGCACGGATGAAGAGATCACGCTCGATCGAGTCCAGGCGGGCGATCGGCTGCGCGTCCGACCGGGCGACGGCGTGCCGGTGGACGGCACGGCGCTGGAAGGGCGGAGCAGCGTGGACGAGTCTCTGGTCACCGGCGAATCGATGGCCGTGGCCAAGGAGCCCGGCTCCAAACTGATCGGCGGCACGGTGAACGGCACCGGCGCGCTGATCATGCGCGCCGAGAAGGTCGGCGCGGACACGGTGCTTGCCCGCATCGTCGCCATGGTCGCCGAAGCGCAGCGGTCCCGCGCGCCCATTCAGCGGCTCGCCGACACGGTGGCCGGCTATTTCGTGCCGGCGGTGGTGGCGGCCGCCGTCGTGGCCTTCATCGCCTGGGCGATCTGGGGGCCTGCGCCGGCGCTGGCCTACGGTCTGGCGGCGGCAGTATCGGTGCTGATCATCGCCTGCCCCTGCGCTCTTGGCCTCGCAACGCCCATGTCGATTCAGGTCGGCGTGGGCAAGGGCGCGACGGCCGGCGTGCTGATCCGTTCCGCCGAGGCACTGGAGCGGCTGGAGCGCGTGGACACCCTTGTGGTGGACAAGACCGGCACGTTGACCATGGGCAAGCCGCGCGTCACCAACATCGTGCCTGCCTCCGGCTTTGCCGAGCAGGACATGCTGCGCCTTGCCGCGTGCCTCGAACAATCGAGCGAGCATCCGCTTGCCGCCGCCATCGTCGCCTCGGCGCGGGAGCGCGGCCTCGCGCTGGAAGAACCGGCCGGGTTCCAATCCGTCACCGGACAGGGCGTCCAGGGCAGCATCGGCGGCCGGCGCGTGGCATTGGGCAACGCCACGCTGATGCAGGCCGGAAAGGTCGATGTCAGTTCCCTGACCGAAGCCGCCAACCAACTGCGCGCGAGCGGAGCAACGGTGTTGTTTGCCGCGGTGAACGGCCGGCTGGGCGGCATGATCGCGGTGGCTGATCCGATCAAGGAAACTACCCCCGCAGCGCTGGAAGCGTTGCGCATGGATGGTGTGCGCATCGTCATGCTCACCGGCGACAATCGCCGGACCGCGGAAGCGGTGGCAAGCCAGTTGAAGATCACCGATGTCGAGGCGGACGTGCTGCCGGAAGACAAGCACCGCGTGGTGCGCCGCCTGCGAAGCGAAGGCCGCATCGTCGCGATGGCCGGCGACGGAGTGAACGACGCGCCGGCACTGGCGGAGGCGGATGTCGGCATCGCCATGGGCACCGGGACCGAGGTCGCCATCCAGAGCGCCGGCGTGACACTGGTGAAGGGCGATCTTGCCGGGATCGCGCGCGCCCGGCATCTCAGCCGCGCCACCATGCGCAATATCCGCCAGAACCTGTTCTTCGCGTTCGTCTATAACGCGCTTGGCGTGCCGATTGCCGCCGGCGCCCTCTATCCGGCGTTCGGCATCCTGCTGAGTCCGATCATCGCCGCACTGGCCATGTCGCTGAGTTCGGTGTCCGTTGTGACCAATGCGCTCCGGCTGCGCCATCTGCGGCTATAGGCATGGGACTCCCGGCACGGTGTCAGGTTGTGAGCTGGCCGTCGAGCGGTCCCGGGTGCCCGATCGCGATCCCCGCTTGCGCGTGTATGACGGGAGTCATGCTCGTCCCATGACAGCCGGCTCACCGATGACTGGGCGTCGCCTTACATCGGCGAGACCACGCCGGCAGCCGGCACGCGCGGCAGGGTAAACCGGAACACCGTGCCGCCATCGGGGTCGTCCTCGGCCCACAGCCGTCCGCCATGCGCCTCGATAATGGAACGGCAGATCGACAGGCCGACACCCATGCCGCTGTCCTTGGTGGTGACGAAGGCCCGGAACAGGTTGGCACGCACCTCCGGGGCAAGCCCCGGGCCGGTATCGGCGACAGCAACCTCGACCATGCCAGTGTCGCAAACGGTGGTGGCGATCACGATCTCACGCCGCGCGGATTGTTCCATCGCCTCCATGGCGTTGCGCAGCAGGTTGAACAGCACCTGCTGGATCTGCACGCGGTCCGCCGTCACCACGGCCGCGCCCACGTCGAGCCGCGTCTCGATCGCCACCTGCTCTTTTTTTAGACTGACCGTTGCCAACGCGACGGCATCCCGAATCATCGCCGGCAGGTTTTCCGGTCGGTGTGCGCTGTCACTTTTTTTCACAAAATTCCGCAGCCGCTGGATGATCTGGTGCGCGCGTTCGGTCTGCTCGGTGATCTTCTGCAGGGCGGTCTGGGTCGCCCCGGCATTGCCGGCCGTCAGCAGCCGTTTGCCGGCGCCGGCATAATTGCCGATCGCCGCCAGCGGCTGGTTCACCTCGTGCACCAGTGCCGAAACGAGCTGGCCAAGCTCGGTCAGCCGCTGCACGTGAAACAGCTCCGACTGCGCCTCCCGCAGCCGCCGCTCCCGCTCCTGCCGTTCGGAGAGATCGCGCAGAATCTTCGAGGCGCCGACGATCGCGCCCGAATCGTCGCGGATCGGCGACAGAGTCAGCGACGCCGGGAACGTGCTGCCGTCCTTGCGCTGCCGGACCGTTTCGCAGTGCGCCACCTTCTCGCCCCGGCGGATGCGCTCCAGGAGCGTCGCTTCTTCCGCCACGCGGTCGGGCGGAAACAACACGACGATGGGGCGGCCGACGATCTCCTCGGCGCGATAGCCGAACATCGCCTCGGCGGCGGGGTTCCAGTGGGTGACGATGCCGTTCAGGTCCTTGCCGATGATGGCATCGTCGGACGACTCGACGATGGCCGCCAGCCGGCGCATCGCCGCGATCTCCGGCTGCTGCAAGCCGATGTCGTGGGTGATCTCGATAACATGGCTGGGTTGTCCGTCCGCGCCACGCTGCAAGGTCCAGTGGCTGGCGACGACCAGTGCGCGGCCGTCGCGCGTCTCTTGCCACAGTTCGCCGTGCCACTCGCCGTTCGCCAGCAGCGTCGCCTGGACGATTTCAAGCAATTGCGGCAACCGCGTCGCCAGCAGATCGTGGGATCGCCTGCCGACAGCCTCATCCCGCGACCAGCCATATAGCCGTTCGGCGCCGGTGCTCCAGAAGCGGATAGTGCCGTCCAGGTCGCGAATGACCGCCGGCGCGGTGTCCAGCGCGGTCAGTACGGCAGCGGCGTCCGGTGCGCGTGCTTCTGCCGTAGCCGTTGGCGTGGTCACGGCATCTACTCCTCCGGGGATCGCGAGTTGCCGCCTGCGGCCTGGCTCGCATCATGCAAGAATAGCGTTGTCGAAGGGTGAAGATCAAAGCGTCGTTGCAGATCCGCGGCCAGGGCCGCTTGCCAGCCATCTGGCATGCCAGATACAATATGCGGCCACCTGCGAGGAGAGAAGGGTGCCTGACGACGCCGCCTATCCGCGCCTGCGGGTCGAACCGCTGGAAGTCAGTATCGGCCTGCGCAAGCAGGCCTGTGACGCGATCAAGCGCGCGATCACCGAAATGGACATCTACCGGCACCCCGGCGAAATCCGCCTGGACGAGCGGCAGTTGTCGCACGACCTCGGCGTCTCCCGCACGCCGATCCGCGAGGCGCTGTCGGTGCTCGAGCAGGAGGGGTTCGTGCGCACCATGCCGCGGCGCGGCGTGACGGTGGTGCGCAAGACCAAGCGCGAAGTGGTCGAGATGATCGCCGTGTGGGCGGCGCTGGAGAGCATGGCCGCGCGGCTGGCCGCGCCGCGCGTCGCCGCGGCCGAGGTCGCAGCGCTGCGCGCCCTGGTCGATGCGTTCGACGACGACCCGTCCGGACACATCAGCGAGTACTCGCACGCCAACATGCAGTTCCATAAGGCGATCATCCGCATGGGCGGCATCGCGCTGATGGCCAGCCTGACCGAAAACCTGTTCATCCACATGCGTGCGGTGCGCGCGGTTACGATGACGCAGGACAACCGCGCGCAGCGTTCGATCGCCGATCACCGCGACATCATTGCCGCGCTGGCGGCGCACGACGCGGACCGGGCGGAACGTCTGGTGCGCGAGCACACGATGGGCCTGGCGGCGCATGTCGAGAAGTTCGGGGACTTTCTCGATGCGCCGGTGCTGGCTGACGAAAAGCGACGGATGGACGCGTGACGACGGTCACTTTGTCATTGCGAGGAACGAAGCGACGCGGCAATCCCCCGCCTGGGAAGCCTGGATTCGCCGGGCCGGAGATTGCTTCGTCGCTCCGCTCCTCGCAATGACAGGATCACTCGCTATGACAGGATCAATTGAAGGAGGAACGCCCATGTCAACCGCAACGGCACCGCCCCCGAGTTCGACGGCCGAAAACATTGTCGGCGAACGCGAAGCCGAACTGACGGACGGGTTCCACCTGGTCATCGACGCGCTGAAGCTGAACGGCATCAAGACGATCTATGGCGTCCCGGGCATCCCGATCACCGATCTGGGCCGTTTGGCACAGGAAGCGGGGATGCGGGTGATCTCGTTCCGGCACGAGCAGAACGCGGGCAATGCGGCGGCGATCGCAGGCTTCCTGACAAAGTCGCCGGGCGTGTGCCTCACGGTCTCGGCGCCGGGGTTCCTGAACGGCCTGGTCGCGCTCGCCAATGCGACGACGAACTGCTTTCCGATGATCCTGATCAGCGGCTCGTCCGAACGCGAGGTCGTGGACCTGCAGCAGGGCGACTACGAGGAGATGGACCAGCTCGCCGTTGCCAGGACGCTGTGCAAGGCGGCGTTCCGCGTGCTGCATGCGGCGGACATCGGCATCGGCGTCGCGCGCGCAATCCGCGCCGCGGTTTCGGGCCGCCCGGGCGGCGTATATCTTGACCTGCCGGGCAAGCTGTTCGGCCAGGTGATGGAGGCCGAGGCCGCAAGCCGCTCGCTCGTCAAGGTGATCGACCCGGCACCGGCGCAGATTCCGGCGCCCGTCGCCGTCGAGCGTGCGCTTGACGTGCTGCGCGGAGCGAACCGTCCGTTGATCATCCTCGGCAAGGGCGCCGCCTATGCGCAGGCCGACGACGATATCCGATCCCTGGTCGAAAAGAGTGGCATTCCATACATCCCGATGAGCATGGCCAAGGGCCTGCTGCCCGACACGCATCCGCAATGCGCCGCCGCCGCGCGTTCGACCGTGCTGGCCGACAGCGATGTGGTGCTGATGATCGGCGCCCGGCTCAACTGGTTGCTCGGTCACGGCAAAGGCAGGCAGTGGGGGACGCCGGGCTCGAAGAAGTTCATCCAGATCGACATCGAACCGCGGGAGATGGACAGCAATGTCGAGATCGCCGCGCCGCTGGTGGGCGATATCGGCTCCTGCGTGGCCGCGCTGCTGCGCGGCATGGGCGATGACTGGAAGCAGCCGGCGGCGGCGTGGACCGACGCGATCCGGGAGAAGAAAGAGACCAACATCGCCAGGATGGCGACCCGGCTTGGCAAGAACTCGATCCCGATGGACTACCACTCCGCATTGCGCGTGCTGCGCGACGTGATCAAGCAACGGCCGGACGCGATCCTGGTGAACGAGGGTGCGAACACGCTCGACCAGGCCCGCGGCGTGATCGACATGTATCAGCCGCGCAAGCGCCTCGATGTCGGCACCTGGGGCGTGATGGGCATCGGCATGGGCTTTGCCATCGCCGCGGCGATCGAGACCGGAAAGCCGGTACTCGCCGTCGTTGGCGACAGCGCGTTCGGCTTCTCCGGCATGGAGGTGGAAACGGTTTGCCGCTACAACCTGCCGGTCTGCGTCGTGGTGTTCAACAACGACGGCATCTATCGCGGCGACGGCGTCAATCCGGGCGGCGGTACCGATCCAGCCACGACGGCGTTCGTGAAGGGCGCCCGCTACGACAGGATGATCGAGGGGTTCGGCGGGGTCGGCGTCAATGCGACCACGCCGGACGAGTTGAAGCGCGCCGTCGATGTCGCCATGGATTCCGGTAAGCCCACGCTGATCAACGCGGTGATCGACCCGGCGGCGGGCAGCGAGAGCGGCAATATCGGCAATCTCAACCCGAAAAGCGCGCTGACGAAGAAGGCAGGAGCATAGGATGTCTAAAGCACTCGACGGCGTTCGTATTCTCGACTTCACCCATGTGCAGTCGGGGCCGACCTGCACGCAGTTGCTTGCCTGGTTCGGCGCCGACGTGATCAAGGTGGAACGCCCGGGCACCGGCGATATCACGCGTGGGCAGTTGCAGGATATTCCCAAGGTGGACAGCCTGTATTTCACCATGCTGAACCACAACAAGCGCTCGATCACCATCGATGCGCGCAATCCCAAGGGCAAGGAAATCCTTGAGGGATTGGTGCAGACCTGCGACGTGATGGTGGAGAACTTCGCCCCCGGCGCGCTGGACCGCATGGGCTTTACCTGGGAGCGCATCCAGGGACTCAACCCGCGCATGATCCTGGCCTCGATCAAGGGCTTCGGCCCCGGGCCGTACGAGGACTGCAAGGTGTACGAGAACGTCGCGCAGTGCGCCGGCGGCTCGGCCTCCACCACCGGCTTTGACGACGGTCCGCCGCTGGTCACCGGTGCGCAGATCGGCGATTCCGGCACCGGGCTGCATCTGGCGCTGGGCATCGTCGCCGCGTTGTTCCAGCGCAACAGCACCGGCCGCGGCCAGAAGGTTGCGGTGGCGATGCAGGACGGCGTGCTGAACCTGTGCCGCGTGAAACTGCGCGACCAGCAGCGCCTGGCGCACGGGCCGCTGACCGAATTTCCGCAGTATCCGCATGGCTCGTTCGGCGAGGCGGTGCCACGCTCGGGCAATGCGTCCGGTGGCGGGCAGCCGGGCTGGATCCTGAAATGCAAGGGCTGGGAGACCGACCCCAACGCCTACATCTACTTCATCACCCAGGCGCCGGTGTGGGAGTCGATCTGCGACGTCATCGGCAAGCCGGAATGGAAGACCGATCCGGAGTATGCCAAGCCGCCGGCACGGCTGCCGAAGCTGAAGGAGATATTCGGTACGATCGAAGAGTGGACCATGACCAAGACGAAGTTCGAGGCCATGGACATCCTCAACGAATACGACATCCCCTGCGGGCCGATCCTGTCAATGAAGGAAATCGCCGAAGACCAATCGCTGCGCGATACCGGGACGGTGGTGGAAGTGGACCATCCGACGCGCGGCAAGTACCTGTCCGTGGGCAATCCGATTAAGATGTCGGACAGCATTTCCGAAGTGAAACGCTCGCCGTTGCTGGGCGAGCACACCGACGAGATCCTGCGCCAGGTGCTGCGGTTCGACGACGCGAAAGTGGCGGAGATCCAGGCCTCGGGCGCGATCGGCGGCGAGGCACGGGTGGCGGCGGAGTAGGGCAAGGCAAACCGCGCGGCGAATCTGATGCGCGCCGCGCCGCACCGAGATGAGAGGGGTAAGCGGTTGAGGAAGCCAGCAACACGGCCGACGCTGCCTACCCGTCGCTCGGACAACGACAAGCGCCGGTTGCATCCCTCGCCCGATGGCGTTGCCCTTGGTCAGCTTGCTTCGCGCGCGGTGTACAACGGGATATCGAAACACAAAGCCGAACCATTGAAGTTCGGGCTGCTTCCCTACACCGGCAGACGGGGTGACGAAAGCTTGTGCGATCAGCATGCCGTCTTTGATCTGGGCGACTGGAGGACGATCTCTGAATTGTTGACCGAAGGGATCAGGGCGGGCTTGATTGGGAAGGTCGAGGCCCAAGGCGTGCCGACGATGCTATGGACGGTCTCTGACCAAGGCTGGATATTCGAGGCTCGGGTCACAAACGTTGGCTTGGCGGACTATCATGGATACCCGGTGCGGGCCTCGGAGAGTATCGCCGAGCAGGTCTATAGCCGATTCAGGGATTGGGTCGGTACACAGGCAGGAGACGCGGACCGTCGGGCCGTGGTTAACTGCCGCGCATTGTATGGGTTCAGCGATGACTGACCTGGAGATCAAAGTACGCAGCGATCCGACAACGAGCAGTGGCGGGCCGCTCGGTGTTGCACTGCGTGTTGGCGAGGTGGTGCTAACTCGTCTGATCCGACCGCATGAGCGAGAGGCCGATGATTATCTGCTCGCGCCTCCGGCTCAACTGGCGTTCTGGTTGGTCGATAACTGGTGGCGCATTCGCTGGGAGTGCATACCGCCTGTTGGGATGCCATCCGAGTGGCGTCTGTCCCACGAGCTGAGTGCCATCGGTGGTGGATATGTTTGGCCGCGCCTGGCGATTTGGGGCGAGGGCAGCCGGATTGGATTGTTGTCGCGCAGCGACCCGTCGGGGGTGGTCGGTCCGGTTCGGTACTTGACCGACGCGCTGCTGTTCATTGCGGCATCACAATTCGAAACGGCGACGGACGAATTCCTGTCGAATGCGATAGACGCCGTCGCGGAAACCGATACGGATCGGGGTGCACTGCGAGCGCAGGTTCGTGCGCTCAGGTCCGAACGCGAGGATTCGGACGTGGCGGCCTGGCGCCGCATGGAGGCTCGCCTGGGCTTTGACCCTGATGAGGCTCCCGAGAAGACAATCGAGAGGTTGGCGGCCTTTGCGACCCGATACGGCGACGCTGGGGTTGAGGAAGCAGCGATGGCAACGCCCGGTGCGCACGCGGCGGACGCTCTGGCGGCAGAAATCGAGGCCGCTCAGGCGTCTCGCGTCGAGTGTGGATTCAACGAAGCTGTCAGGGCATGCACGGGCTCCAGATTCGGTATAATCCAGTGCGCTGCCTCGGACTTGGATAACTCCGGCGGTGTCGTCTCGTTGCCCCTAGGCCTTCAGGGCAGCTCAGTGTCGCTGTGGCAATCCTCTGATGGCGGCGAGGCTCCCTGGACGCTTGCGGAATACACCGCGACGTCTCTCAGACTGGCACTTGGACTTGGCAGCGGCCCGCTGCGCAATAGGGCCCTGGGGGAATTGCTCGCGACTAGCGTGGAAAACTTCAGGATGACCTCACCGGCTGCCGCCAACACTCTTCCCTATGGGCTTCGCCTGGCATCGGAAGACGGTCGTCGCGACCGCGTCGCCATCCGTTCCCGCTGGCCACATGACCGTAGGTTCGAAATGGTCAGAGCGCTTGGCGACGCCATTTGGGCTAATGAGGATCGCTTGGGGCCGTTGGCAGCGTCGAAGACGGCACGGCAGAAATTCCAGCGAGCCTTCGCACAAAGCCTTCTGTGCCCATACGAGGATTTGATCTCCTATGTTGGCACCGACCAGCCGGTCGAAGCGGATATATCCGCCGCTGCTCAGCATTTCCATGTGTCGGAGCGCGTCGTGCGCACAGTCCTCGTGAATAAGGGCGTGCTCGGGCGGCATCGTCTCGAACGGCTTCACCGCCAGGATTTCGGGTCCGAACAGCTCGAGGAATTGGTTGATGCGGCCTGATCCGCCGCCTGTGACTCCGCACGCACGGTCTCGCTGACGTGGGGAGTTAACGCGCGATCGTCAGTGTCAGCCGGTTGGTGTCGCCGGCGCGCTCATAGCTGATCGCGCGCGCGTATTGCCGCATCAGGTGAATGCCCAACCCGCCAACCCGCGCGGTCTCCAGATCGATGGGAGGCTCAGGCGGCGGCGCGTGCAACGGATCGAACGCGCCGCAGCGATCCTCGACGGTGACGCGCAGCGCGTCCTGCGCCGGCTCGACCCGCAGCACGACGAAACCCGCATCGTTATCCGCCGCACCCTCCGCCACCCCGTGCATCACCACGTTAACCGTCGCCTCCTCCACGCACAGCCGCACCGCATACTCGGCCGCCTTGCCCAGGCCGAGTGCCGCGGTGACCGTGTCCACCCAGTCGCCCAACTGTGCCAGCCCCGCCATGCTGCGCTCGATCCGCAGCGTGTCGATGTGGCCGGCGTCAGCCGCTGACCGCATGGATCGCTTCGTCAAGATTGCGCAGGATCCCCACCACGTTGTCGGTGCCGCTGCTGACCAGCACCGCTTCCACCGCGATCGGCGGCCGCAACAGGATCATCCGGCCGCCCTTCCGCTGCACGGTGCGCGCGCCGACGATGAGCAACCGCAGTCCCAGCGAGGCAATGAAGTCCACCTGCGAGAGATCGACGATCAGCGCCCGCTGCGAACCGGCGAGTACATTGAAGGCGAGGTCGATCTCCTGCGACCCGCCGATGTCGAGCCGTCCGGTCAGGTTCGCCTTGGTGACCCCAGGCGCAACTTCTTCAGTCTCGAGGCGCATCGGCTGCGGCTCCTCAACGTGGGATCGTCAGCGTCAGCCGGTTGGCCGGGCCGACGCGCGACCAGGTTACATCGCGTGCGTGCTGACGCAACAGGCCGATGCCCAGGCCGCCCTCGCCGGACACGTCCTGGGCCGCGCCAACATAGCCGCTTTGCAGCGGGTTGTACTCTTCGCACTGGTCCTGCAGCGTCAGGCATAGCTGGCCCGGTTCGGCGATCAATCGCAGGCCCACTTTTTCCGCGTCCAGCCCCGGCACCGGCCTGGCGTGGGTCACCAGGTTGGTGACCGCCTCCTCCAGGCACAGCCGCAGCGCGTATTCGGTGCGGTGCGACAGATTGAGCAGAATTGCGAGCTCGTCCACCCAGGCGCCGGCGCGCGCGACGCCGCGCATGCTGCGATCGATCTGCAACGAGAATGGCAGGCTTGTCGCCGGCCGGTCGTCATCGTCAACACCGCCCATGCTGACGGCGCAGATCGCCTCCACCAGGTCCTGGTAGATCGGCACCACCGCGTCGGTGCCGCTGGTGATCAGCACGGATTCCACCGACGGCTCCGGCCCCAGGAACACCATGTGCCCCTCACGCGACGCCACCGCGCGGGCCGCGCTGATCAGCGTGCGCAAGCCGGTCGAAGCAATGAAGCTCACACGCGACAGATCGACAATGAGTTGCACCTGCGTCCGCGCCACGCGATCGAAGGTGGTGCTGATCGTCTGCACGCCATTCGCATCCAGCCGCCCGCGCAGGTTCACCTTGGTGACGCCTGGCGCGACCTCCTCCGTGTCGATCAGCAGCCGCGGCCCAACGCCCACCGGTGTCATCCTTCCGCCGCTGCCCGTAGCGTGACTCATCATGAGCCTCAGGGGAAGCGCAGCAACAGGGCGGAGAAGTCGTCCTCCAGCGGTCCCACGCGGGCGGCGGCGCGCACCTGGTCAAACAGCAGTTTTGGCCCGCCGGATCCGGATGCCTCCGGCAGCAGCGTCAGCACTTGCTCGATCCCCCATTGCCGCTCGTCCCGATCGACGATTTCGAACACGCCGTCGCTGAACAGGTGCAGCGCGCTGCCCGGTGGAATGTCAACGCGCGCCGCGGCGACCTCGCGGTCCGGCACAATGCCGATGGACGGATTGCGCGTGCTCAGCGCCACCGGCTGCAACGGCGCCGGCGGCAGCAGCCAGGCGGGGTGATGGCCGCCGGTCGCGAAGGTCAGCACGCGCTGCTCGATATCGTACACGCCATACCAGATCGTAAAGAACAGCGCGTTGTGCTGCTCCATCGGAAACATGCGGTTGAGGCTGCGGACCACCGCGGCCGGATCGCAGAAATCGACGCCCGGCAGCATCCGCTGGCGCAGCACGTTGACCACGGAGACCGAATGCAGAGCCGCGGCCGTGCCGTGCCCGGCGACATCCAGCACGAAAGCGGCGAAATGCCGACGGTCGAGCATCTGGTAGCCGAACGCGTCGCCGCCGAGCCGCGCGCATGGCTGGAAGAACCACTCGGCGAGCACGGGGCCTTCGGTGAGCGGGGCCGGAAGGATGGAGGCGACGTAGTCGGCGGCGTCCTTGAGCTCGCGTTCCATCGCGTCGACTTCGGCCGTCTCGTCAACGCTGCGGCGATGGTATCGCAGCCGGTGGGCGCCGACGCCGATGACGGCGCCATCCTGCAACGCGACGGCTGACGTGACCGGTTGGCCATTGACAAAGGTCCCGTTGGTGGAGCCGAGATCGCTCACCAGCAGGCGGTCGCCGGCGAGTTCCAGACGGCAGTGGCGGCGGGACACCGTGCCGCCTTCCAGAATGATGTCGGCCGGAGCAGCGCGGCCGATCGTCGTCGGCAGGGAGGGCAGCGGAATCCGCCGGGGCGCCGCGTTGTCCGCGAGGAGGACCAGGAAATGCACCGGATCGTCGGCACCCGTCCCGGCGCCCCACCCGGCGGGTGCGTGGAACGTGACGGTCTGCTCCGCGTGGAACTCCTCGACGGCTGCCATTGACGCGCTCCGGACTTGGTCGGTCCGGAGCAGTCTGATCAGTTATCCGGCGGGAACGCAATGGGATTGAAAGATTTGCGTCGTTGCCTGGGGCGCGTTCGACAACCCGCGGTGGTAAGGCAAACCGGCCGTGACGCGGCGCTTATGCCTCCCGCACCACCGGATTGCGCAGCGTGCCGATCTGGCTGATCTCCACCTCGATCGTGTCGCCATGCCGCATGTTCGCGGTGGCGCCCTCGGTGCCCATCCACACCACGTCGCCGGGATACAGCGTCAGGTAGCGGGTCATCGCCACCAGGAAGTCCACCACGCCGAACACCATGTGATTGGTGTGGAATTCGATCAGTTGCTTGCCGTTGAGGCGGATCCTGGTGACCAGGCTCTCAAGGTCCACATCGGTCTCGATCCACGGACCCATCGGCTTGAACGTGTCGGTGTTCTTCGACCGCCACATCGTGCGGTCGCTCTTCTGCCAGTTTCGCTCTGACACGTCGTTGCCGATCGTCCAGCCCATCACCGCGGACAGCGCGTTGTCGCGCGTCAGGTGCGTGCACTTGCGGCCGATCACCGCGACCAGCTCGCCCTCGTATTGCACCTGGTCGGTCGCATCCTGCGGGATGACGATGGTCTCGCCGTGGGCGATCAGCGCGTTGTTGGCGCGGTAGCCGATGTCGGGCTGGGTCGGCAGGTCCGGCTTCAGGCCGAGCTTTTCGGCGAACTCGCGGACATGCTCCGGGTAGTTCATGCCGCAGGCGTAGAAGGTCGGCGGCACCACCGGCACCAGCAGCTTGACCCCCGAGAACGGCAGCCGCGTGGGGGTGCGCTCCCAGGCGTCGAACGGGGAGCCGCGGACCGGGATGACCGTGTCGCCTTCCACCACGCCATAGGTCGGCGCGCCGTTCAGGTGGAAGCGTGCCCAGCGCATGTGCGGATCCTCTCGGGTGTTGCGGTTTCTGTGGTGTCGGTTCGATAACATGCCTGGCCCGCACGTGCCAGAACGGAGGTGGGCGCGCGAGGCCGCCCGCCGGGCCGCGCATAGCAGGACGCCCCCCTCACATGACGCGGCGGCGGATACCGTTGCGCAACGACATGGTGTTGAAGTTCAGCGACAGGCCAACGCGATAAGTGCTGATGCGGAGGCAGGTCAGCAACTGCGCTTCGTGAACCGGGAGGATGCGGTCAATCGACTTGACCTCCAGGATGACCGCGCCGGCGACGATGATGTCGGCGCGCTAGCCGCAGTCCAGTTTCAGGTCGTCATAGGCGATGGTCAGGTCCACCTGGCGCGCATAGGGCACCGCGTGCTGGTTAAATTCGTGGCAAAGGCAGGGCTCGTAAGCATTTTCCAGAAGACCAGGGCCGAGGCGGGCATGAACACGCATCGCCAGGCCGATGATCCGGTGGGTCAGGCCGTTGACATCAATCGGTTCGAGGGTTTCCATGGTCCCCGTCTGTCAGGCAACGGTTTCCATCTGGTTAATCACGCAAGGACCGTGCGGGGGGCAGGGGATTCATGATACAGAGTTTCGCCGAGTCCGCACAGAGTTTCACAGAAAGAACAGGTCTGTGAAACTCTGTGCGAACTCGGTGAAACTCTGTGTAAAAGAACCCCGCCAACCGGGAAAGGGTCACCTGGGAAGCACTACGTCTGCCGGAAGGAACGGTTCGCATTCTCCGCCAGCAATCTGCGCTGCTGGTCCGGTCCGAGGCTCGACCCGGGCAACAATATTCGCAACCGAGTCGGGGAACCGGCACTCGGAATGCGGATGGTCCGAGGCGTACGTCAGCACGTCGTCGCCAAGGAAGCGGCAGACGTCGCTAAACACGTCCCTGCCTTCGTGGTGCTCGATGCTGCGGAAGAACCGGCTGCTCTTCATGTCATCGCTCGGCCGCAGCGTCAGCGGCGCGGTTCCACCGACATAGACCGCCTGCGCATCCCTGCGCCTGGCCCGGAACGGCAGTCAGCCGAAGTGGAATGTCATGGCTCCGGCTCGATCGCAGCGCTATGCCGTGGCAGCTTCCTTCGCCCCCAGCTCCGCCGTCATCCGCTCGCGCATGATGAATTTTTGTACCTTCCCCGTCACCGTCATCGGGAACTCGTCCACGAAACGGATATGCCGCGGCACCTTGTAATGCGCGATCTGCTCGCGGCAGAACTCGCGCACGTCTTCCGCGGTCAGCGTCTCGCCGGGACGCAGCTTCACCCAGGCGCACAGCTCCTCGCCATAGCGCGCATCCGGCACGCCGAACACCTGCACGTCCTGGATCTTCGGATGGCGGTAGAGAAATTCCTCGATCTCGCGCGGATAGACGTTCTCGCCGCCGCGGATCACCATGTCCTTGATGCGGCCGACGATGTTGCAGTAGCTGTCTTCATCCATCGTCGCCAGGTCGCCGGTGTGCATCCAGCCGGCGGCATCCTTCGCCTGCGCAGTGCGTTCGGGGTCGTCCCAGTAGCCGAGCATCACCGAATAGCCGCGGGTGCAGAACTCGCCCGGTGTGCCACGCGGCACGATGCGGCCCTCGGTGTCGATGATCTTGATTTCGACATGCGGGTGCACCTGGCCGACGGTGGAGACACGGCGTTCGATCGGGTCGTCCAGCGCGGTCTGCGTGCTGACCGGGCTGGTCTCCGTCATGCCGTACCCGATGGTCATCTCGCTCAGGTGCATGTCGCGGATGCAGCGGCGCATCACCTCGATGGGACAGGGCGCGCCGGCCATCATGCCGGTGCGCAGGCTGCCCAGGTCGAATTTCGCGAAGTCCGCGTGGTCCAGCTCGGCGATGAACATTGTGGGCACGCCGTACAGCGACGTGCAGCGCTCCTCCGCCACGGTCCGCAAGGTGGCGAGGGCATCGAAACCCTCGCCGGGATACACCATCGCCGCGCCATGCGTGATGCAGGCCAGGTTGCCGATCACCATGCCGAAGCAATGGTACAGCGGCACCGGGATGCACACCTTGTCATGCTCCGTGTAGTGCATCGCCTCGCCGATGAAGTAGCCGTTGTTCAGGATGTTGTGATGCGTCAGCGTGGCGCCCTTCGGCAGGCCGGTGGTGCCGGAGGTGAACTGGATGTTGATCGGCTCGTCGAATTGCAGCTTGTTCGCCAGCGCGTCGAGACGGGCGCGATGCGGCGCCTCGCCCATGGCGTAAACATTGCCGAACGGAATCGTGCCGGGTGCCGGCGCGTCGCCGATCTGGATGACGATGCGCAGCGACGGCAGCTTCGCCGCGTCCAGGTGGCCGGGGCGTGCGTGGCGCAGCTCTGGCGCCAGGGTGTTGAGCATGCCGACATAGTCGCTGGTCCGGAACGACATGGCGGTGACCAGCGCGCGGCAGCCCACCTTGTTCAGCGCGTATTCCAGTTCCGCCAACCGGTAGGCGGGGTTGATGTTGACGAGAATCAACCCGGCCTTGGCGGTGGCGAACTGCGTCACCACCCATTCGGCGTTGTTCGGCGACCAGATGCCGATGCGCTCGCCCGGCGTCAGGCCGAGTGCCAGCAGGCCGGCGGCGAAGGCGTCCACGCGCTCGCCCAGCTCGCGATAGCTCCAGCGCACGCCCTGCTGGCGCGCGATCAGCCCGGGCCGGTCGCCCCAGCGCGCCACCGTGCCGGCGAAACTCGCGCCGATCGTCTCGCCGAGCAGGGGCACCGCGGATGCGCCGTGCGCGTAGCTGAGCGCCTGGGTCATGGACGTGATCTCCCGGAAAGCCCGTCTTGGGGCGATATTGTGCCACGCGCCGGCCGGTGACAACGTAAAGCCGGGCCATGACAGTGGGCACCGAACCGCCCGAACCGCGGCGCTTGCGCGCCCATACCGGCCTGCGCCACCTTGCCATCCCCCATGCCGCGCCAACCCCGCCCTGCCACTCCGTCGGCCGAGCCGAAGCCTGGCCGCACTCGCGGCCCGCGCCGCGCCGCGGCCAAAGCCGCGGAACCGCCGCCGCGCCTCCACGCGCTGGCGCCGGAAGAAGCCTTCGCGCCGCTGATCACCGAGCGGCTGATCCTGCGCCCTCTGCTGCCGCACGACGCCGAGTCGCTGCACCGCCTGGTCAACGACTGGGAAGTCACGCGCAACCTCGCGGTCGTGCCGTTCCCCTATCCGCGCGCGCTGGCCGACGACTGGATCGCGTCCACCGCCCGGGAACTCGCCGCCGGCGATGCCTACAACCTCGCCGTCACCGGCCGCGATGGCGACCAGGAAATCCTGGTCGGCGTAGTCGGGCTGCGACTCGATGCCAAGGCGCGGACCGCCGCGCTGGGCTACTGGGTCGGTCGCCGCTTCTGGGGGCACGGCGTGGCCACCGAGGCCGCCGGCCGGGTGGTGCGCTGGGGCTTCGCCAATCTCGCCATCGACCGCGTGCTCGCCAACGTGGCGACCGACAATCCGGCCTCGGCGGCGGTGCTGCGCCGCATCGGCTTTCGCCAGACCGGGAAAGGCGCCGAACACTCGGTCGCCAGCGGCGGCGAGCGGCCGGTCTGGCGCTTCGAGGCCGGCCGCGACGACGTGTTCGGCGTGCCCGGCGCGGCAAGCAGCGAACCCGGCACGCGGCCGATGCTGCTGGTCGCCGCCTGCGCGCTGATCGACAGCGACGGCCGGGTGTTGCTGGCCCGCCGGCCGGAAGGCAAGACGATGGCCGGTCTGTGGGAGTTTCCCGGCGGCAAGCTGCATCCGGGGGAGACGCCGGAGGTCGCGCTGATCCGCGAATTGAAGGAGGAGCTGGGCATCGACGTGTCGGCCGCCTGCCTGGCGCCGTTCGCGTTCGCCTCGCACGCCTATGAGCGGTTCCATCTGCTGATGCCGCTGTACCTGTGCCGCCGCTGGAAGGGCCTGGCCATGCCGCGCGAGAACCAGACGCTGAAATGGGTGCGGCCGGACCGCCTGCCCGACTACGATGTGCCGCCGGCCGACAAGCCGCTGATTGCCATGCTGCGCGATTTTCTTTGAATGGGGGGCCGGACGATGGCTGCGACAAATCCCACCGCGTGCCTGCTGGTGATCGGCAACGAGGTGCTCTCGGGCCGCACGCAGGACGCCAATATCCGATTTCTTGCCGTCGGCCTGGGCGAACTGGGGATACCGCTGCGCGAGGTGCGGGTGATCCCCGACGTGCCGCGGACCATCATCGATACGGTGAACGAGGCGCGGGCGAAATTCGACTACGTGTTCACCACCGGTGGCATCGGCCCGACGCATGACGACATCACCAGCGAGTGCGTCGCCGCGGCGTTCGGCGTGCCGTGGGAGCCGCATCCGGTGGCCTGGGCACGCATGGACCGCAGCTACCGGCAGGGCGACTTCAATGCGGCGCGGCAGCGCATGGCGACGATGCCGCGCGGCGCGACGCTGATCGACAACGCGCTGTCGGTGGCTCCGGGATTCCAGATCGGCAACGTGTATGTGATGGCGGGCGTGCCGCGTGTCATGCAGTCGATGTTCGAATGGCTGGCGCCGACGCTGCGGGGCGGCCCGAAGATCGAGTCGCGCGCGGTGCACGCGATCGCCCTGCCGGAAGGCGTGATTGCCGAGGGGCTGGGCGCGATCCAGGCGCGTTACCCGCAGATCGACCTGGGCAGCTATCCGTTCTACCGCCCGGGCGGCAACGGCGTGGCGCTGGTCGCCAAGGGCACGGATGTCGCCGCGGCGGAAGCGGCGATTGCCGAAGTGACCGCGCTGATCGCCGGATTTGGCAAGGTGCCGATTCCGGGGGAGCCGGAAGGGTAGCGCAAAGCTGGACCGGCAGGGGCCAGGCGGAAGGTGAGGCGCCGGCGGTTCAGGTTGTTGGACCTGAAGAGTTGACGCGATCCATCCAGGCATTCGCCTTCGGCTCATAGGGGGCCGTTGCCGGCGCTCCTGAACACCACCAGAATTCCCCGGACGAGCGGGGAACGCCATGCTGCATCAAATCGGCACGGCGATCGTCAAAGAATTTCTGTCTTGATACTGCCCCCCCTACCCAATGGCCGATGAGGTTGGCTTCCGCCGAGCCCGCAGCCTACCATGCTGCCTAAAGCGTCCACGGAGGAAACGGCAATGGCGATCATCGTCGGAGAGGGCGAGTACCGCTACGAGGTCATCGAGAACTGGGGCAAACTGCCGGATGGCTGGCGTTACGGCGAAGTCGCCGCGGTCGGTGTGGACAGCAAGGACAACGTTTACGTCTTCGCCCGCGGCGAGCATCCGATGCTGGTGTTCGACCGCGCGGGCAATTTTCTCCGCTCGTGGGGCGAGGGCCTGTTCCGCCGCCCGCACGGCGTGCACATCGCCGACGACGACACGATCTATTGCACCGATGACGGCGACCACACGGTGCGCCGCATGACCCCGAAGGGCCGCATGCTGCTGGAGATCGGCGTGCCGGGCGAACCGGCACCCTATATGAGCGGCGATCCGCTGAACCGCTGCACGCACACCGCGCTGTCGCCGGACGGCGATCTCTACGTGGCGGACGGCTATGGCAATGCCCGCGTGCACAAGTACACGCCGGACGGGAAGCTGCTGTTCTCGTGGGGCGAGCCAGGCACCGACCCCGGCAAGTTCAACATCGTGCACAACATCTGCTGCGATCCCGACGGCTGGGTCTATGTCGCCGACCGCGAGAACCACCGCGTTCAGGTGTTCGACGGCAAAGGCGCCTACCACGCCCAGTGGAACAACATGCATCGCCCGTGCGGCTTGTGCATGGCGCGCGGGCGCAACCCGCTGGCCTATATCGGCGAGAGCGGTCCCGGCCTGGCGATCAATGCGCGTGTGCCCGGCATCGGCCCGCGGGTCAGCATCTGGACACACGAAGGCAAGCCGGTCGCACGTCTGGGTGACGCGTCGCGCGACCGCCCGAGCCAGTTCGTCGCGCCGCACGGCGTGGCGATCGATTCCCGCGGCGACATCTATGTCGGCGAGGTGTCGCGCACCGCCATGTCGAACCGCGGCACGCCGATCCCGCCGGAGCAGGACATCAGGTGCCTGCAGAAGCTGGTGAAGCTGCCATAATGGTCGCGCGGGCCTCCAACCGCTGCTGCTGGATCATGCCGGTTCGACGCCGAGGTGGTCGACTCCGGGCATGCTCGCAAGCCGGGTCATGTTTCGCGAGATGGTGACAAAATACCAGGAACACCTGGCAGACGCGCAGCGTGGCGGCACCCAGCCGCTGACAATATCAGACCTTTTCGATCGAGAGCTGCAAGCAATGCAGCGCACCAATTACCGGCGATAAATGCTTTTTATGAGCGTCGTGGACTACCTGGAAGCCATTGGCATGTTTGAAGCCAATGGCTTCGTCGATATTAAGCATCTGGAACCATTGATGGGCGGAGTGTGCGTCTATACGTATGACACACTCTCGTCGCACGTAACCTCAGTGCGGGAGACCGTGAGAAGGCAGACGCAACGCAATGGCTATACGTCGGTTCCTAACGCCTATGCGTCGTTCGAGGATTTGGCAGTGAAATTCGACAGTCGCTTCCGGCGTCCCTGATTGGAGCGCCGAGCTTCGGGCCGGAAACCGGCAAAGCTCCGGATCACCACGCGCAGGTGGGCGCGTCCCTCGGCTTCGCCGGAATTTGCGAGGGGATAGGGGCGTCGCCGGGAAGGAAGGGGAACGGGATAATTGTGAGCATAATCAGCGCGATCCCTGGCCAGAGTGCGACATGTTCTGGGTGGCCCGACATGGGTGCTGTCAAGTGAAATTCCAGGCCGGACCCGTCGGGCGGACAGGCTCGGCCCAGCCGGACCGTCCGCGTGCGCGAACGGCCGCATCGGCGCACCGTCGATTTTGCACGTCACTGGCCATATCGGCGCGGCGAACCCAGCGGCTGGGCCGCCTCGCAGCAGGGGTCTGCGAGTGTCGTTTCCAGTCAGCCGAAACATGCTCTACATCACCCCCATGGCCTCCGTCCCCCGCGCCGAAGGCGCCTCCCCCGCGATGGCGCAATGGTTCGCCGCCAAGGCGACGCATCCCGACGCCCTGCTTTTCTTCCGCATGGGCGACTTCTATGAGCTGTTCTTCGCCGACGCGGAAGCCGCCGCCGCCGCCCTCGACATCGCCCTGACCCATCGCGGCGAGCATGCCGGCGTGCCCGTCCCGATGTGCGGCGTGCCGTACCACGCCGCGGAAGCCTACCTCGCCCGCCTGATCCGCCGCGGCTTCCGCGTCGCCGTGGCGGAGCAGATGGAGGATCCGAAATCCCGCACCGGCAAGGCGCCGATCCGCCGCGAGGTGGTCCGCCTCATCACCCCCGGAACCATCACCGAGGAAGCCCTGCTCGACGCCGGCCGTCCCAACCTGCTGCTCGCGCTCGCCCAGGGCCAGGACGGGATCGGCGCCGCCTGGCTGGACGTCTCCACCGGCCTGTTCGAAACCGCCGCGCTGCTCCCGCCCGAACTCCCCGCGTTGCTCGGCCGCCTGGAGCCGGCGGAAATCCTCTCCCCCGCCACCATCGCGCTGGGCGACTGGGCGGACAAACGCGCACCCGAGCCGGCCGCCTCGCCGCCGCTGGTCGCCCGCCGCCGGCTCGCCGAGGCGTTCGGCGCCGCCAGCCTGGACGCATTCGGCAGCTTCACCGACGGCGAGGCGGTCGCCGCCGCTCTGGCGTTGGATTATGTCCGCGCCACCCAGGCGGGCAGCCTGCCCCGGCTCGCCCGCCCTTCACCGCAGGGCCGTGCCGGAGTGCTGGCGATGGACGCGGCGACGCGCACCAGCCTGGAAATCCAGCGGGCCCGCGACGGCGGCGGGCAACATACGCTCTACGCTGCCGTGCAGCGCACGCTCACCCCCGCGGGGGCGCGCATGCTGGCCGGCTGGCTCAGCGCACCGCTGACCGACCCCGCCGCGATCGCTGACCGGCAGGACGCCTGGTCCTGGCTGCTGGCCAATCCGGATGCCGCGGCAAAGCTCCGCGCGGCCCTGCGCTCGGCGTCCGACATCGCCCGCGCCCTGGCGCGGCTGTCGCTGAACCGCGGGGCCCCGCGCGATCTCGCCGCACTGCGCGACGGGTTGGCCGCGGCGCAGCACGCCGAGGCCGCGCTGGAAGGGCCGCTGCCGCCGGTACTGGTGACGGCACGCACCGCGCTGGCGACCGATCCGGCGCTGCGGGAAACGCTGACCCGCGCATTGGCCGATCCGGCGCCGCACCGGCTGGACGACGGCAACGTCATCCGCCCCGGTTTCGACGGGGAACTCGACGCCGAACGCAGCCTGCGCGACGATTCACGTCGCGTGCTGGCGACGATGCAGCTCGATTGTGCGCAGCGCTATGGTGTGGCGAGCCTGAAGATCAGGCACCACGCCCAGTTCGGCTACGTCATCGAGGTGGCCGCCGCCGCGGTGGAGAAGCTGCGCGGCTTTCCAGAACTCACCTTGCGCCAGGGCATGGCCAACGGCGCGCGCTTCACCAACCCCGACCTCGCCGAACTCGACCGGCGCATCGCCGAGGCCGGCGAGCGCGCCGCCGCGCGCGAACGCGCCGTGTTCGCGCATCTGGTGCGGAGCGCGCTGGACCACGCCGAGGCGCTCGCTGCCTGCGCCGGCGCGCTCGCCCTGCTGGACGCGGCCCAATCGGCGGGGAAGCTGGCGGAATCCGGCACCTGGTGCCGTCCTGTGGTGACCGATGGCGACGACTTCCAGATCCGTGGCGGCCGTCATCCGGTGGTGGAAGCGGCACTGGCCGGTCACACGGCCTTCGTCCCCAACCACTGCGACCTCTCGCCCGAACGGCGCGTTTTGCTGCTGACCGGGCCGAACATGGCCGGCAAGTCCACCTACCTCCGGCAGAATGCGCTGATCGTCGTGCTGGCGCAGGCCGGTCTGCCGGTGCCGGCGGAAGCGGCGCGCATCGGCGTGGTTGACCGGCTGTTCAGCCGGGTCGGCGCATCCGACGACCTGGCGCGCGGACGCTCCACCTTCATGGTCGAGATGACCGAGACCGCGGCGATCCTGCACCAGGCTGGACCGCGCTCCCTGGTGGTGGTGGACGAGATCGGCCGCGGCACCGCGACACTCGATGGCCTGGCGATTGCCTGGGCGGTGCTGGAGGCATTGCACTCGGCGATCCGCTGCCGCACCATTTTCGCCACACATTTCCATGAGCTTGCGGAACTCGCGGATCGCCTGCCGCGGCTGGCGCCACATACGATGCGGGTGAAGGAATGGAAGGGCACTGTGGTATTTCTGCACGAAGTGGCAGAGGGCGCGGCCAAACGGTCGTGGGGTGTGCATGTCGCGGAACTCGCCGGAGTGCCCGCGCCCGTGGTGCGGCGTTCCGCGCAACTGCTTGCTTTAATGGAGAAACATGGCGGGCCTCTGGGTGCCGGCGCACCGTTGGGCGCGCTGCCCTTGTTTGCCGGCGCCGCTGCCGAGGCGCCACTTCCGGCGGCCGGCGAGATCGATCCGTTGCATGCCGCCATGACCGATCTGGACCCCGATCGCCTGAGTCCGCGCGAAGCGCTGGAGGCGTTGTACCGCCTCAAGGCGCTGCTGCCGGTTTCCGCAACCGCCGGGACATAGTACGGTCACTGCGATGTTGATGCCCGCCATCCTGCCAAAGGCCCCGGAGGCCGCCGCCTCGTTCCTGACCGACGCGCTGGCCGCGCTGGTCAACCCGGAAGGCGGAGTCCCGCGCGACGCCGCGCTCGGCGCCTTCCGGCGCCATCTCGCCCGCATCCAGACCCATGTACAGCACGCGTTCGAGCAGGAGCAACTCAACGGACTGCAGGCGGCGCGGCTGCTGGGCAAGCTGGTGGATGGCGTGATCGGCGCACTGTACGAGCATGCGACCACCGACACCGGGTTGGCAGAGCCGGAGCAACTCAGCGTGGCGGCGACCGGCGGCTACGGCCGCGGCGTGCTGGCGCCGTTCAGCGACATCGACCTGCTGTTTCTCACCGCCGAGGCACCCGCGCCGGAAACCCTGCGGGTGGTGGAGTACATCCTCTACTTCCTCTGGGATCTCGGTCTGAAAGTCGGTCACGCCACGCGGTCGATCGAGGACTGCCTGGTGGAAGGCGGCAAGGATACCACGATTCGTACCGCTTTGCTCGACGCGCGGCATCTCGCCGGCGACAGCTCATTGTTCGCCGATTTCCACCGGCGTTTCCGGCAGGGCTGCAAGGACGCGGGCGTGGCGGAATACATCGCGGCCAAGCAGGACGAACGCGCGGTGCGCCACCGGCGCTACGGCGACAGCCCGTTCCTCGTCGAGCCGAACGTCAAGGAAGGCCGCGGCGGGCTGCGCGACCTGCAGACGCTGTATTGGATCGCGCGCTACGTTTACGACACCCAGACCATGGGCGAGCTTGCCGATGTCGGCGACGTGCTGACCCAGGCCGAAGCGCGGCATGGTCGGCGTGCCTGGGAATTCCTGTGGGCCGTGCGCTTCCATCTGCACTACGTTGCCGGCCGCGCCGAGGAACGCCTGACCTTCGACATGCAGCCGGTGGTCGGCGCGCGCATGGGCTACACGCGGCACGGCAAGCAGGACGGCGTCGAGCGCTTCATGCGCCACTATTTCCTGATCGCGCGCGAGGTGGTGCGGCTGACGCGGATCCTGGAGCCGGGCATCCTGCGCGCCGCGCTGGGCCCGCCGGCGGTGGCGGCGGAAACCGACAAGGCCCTGGTCGAAGCCGGTTTTCTGCTCGCGGAGGGCAAGCTGCTGCCGATCGGCGGTCGCGATTTCGATGCCGAGCCGATCCAGATGCTGCGCATCCTGCAAGTGGCGCGCGATCGCGGGCTGGAGCTGCACCCGCTGGCCCTGCGTTCGATGGTGCAGAACGAGCGCCGGGCGATCGAGTTGCGCGGCGATCCGAAAGCCGCCGACCTCTACATGGACCTGATGTGCGGCCACGAACCCGAATATCATCGCGGCGGCCATCCGTCGGGCTCGCATCCCGACGGCGCGCGCTGGCTCGCGGTGCTGAACGAGACCGGGTTCCTCGGCCGCTTCATTCCCGACTGGGCGCGCATCGTCGGCCAGATGCAGTTCGACACCTACCACATATTCACCGTCGATGAGCACACGATCGAGGCGGTCCGCGTGCTGAACGCCATGGAGCGCGGCGAGCTGGCGGAGATCGCGCCGGTCGCCTCGGAGCTGGTGGAGCATCTGCAGTCGCGCCGTGCGCTGTACCTGGCGATGCTGCTGCACGACATCGCCAAGGGGCGCGGCGGCGACCATTCGCAGATCGGCGCGGAGATCGCGCTGGAGGTCGGGCCCGCGCTGGGCCTCACCGCCGAGGAGACGGAAACCGTCTCCTGGCTGGTGCTGCACCACCTCATGTTGAGCCAGACCGCGTTCAAGCGCGACATCGACGATCCGAAGACGATCCTCGACCTGGCCGACACGATCCAGTCGCCGGAGCGGCTGCGGCTGTTGCTGATCCTGACCGTCGCCGACATGCGCGCGGTGTCCGCCAAGGTATGGAACGGCTGGAAGGCCACCCTGCTGCGCGAGTTGTATGCGCGCGTGGCCGAGGTGCTGGCCGGCGGCCTGTCCACCACCGAGCGGGACGTCCGGGTGCAGCGTGCCAGGCACGCGGCGGCGGGCCAGTTGTCGGACTGGTCGAAGGACGATCTGGCGCATTTCTTCGAACTCGGCTACCCAGGCTACTGGCTGTCGTTCGATCCTGAGACGCATGCACGCCATGCGCGGCTGATCCGCGAGGCCGAGGCGCGGCAGGCACCGCTGACCGTGGATACCGAGCCGCTGCCGGCGCGCGCGGTGACCGAAGTGACGGTGTATTGCGCCGACCATGCCGGTCTGTTCAGCCAGATTTCCGGCGCTTTGGCGGTGGCGGGAGCCTCGATCGTCGATGCGCGCATCCACACCATGACCAACGGCATGGCGCTGGACACGTTCTGGATCCAGGACGCGGCTGGCGGCACGTTCGAGGCGCCGCATCGGCTGGCGCGTCTGGCCGTGCTGATCGAGCAGGCGCTGTCGGGACGCCTGCGGGTCAATGCGGAAATCCTGCGCATGTCGAAGGCGCTGATCGGGCGGCGCATGCGTGCCATCCACGTCCCGCCGCGGGTGGTCATCGACAATCACGCGTCCAACACCTTCACCGTGCTGGAGGTGAACGGCCGCGACCGCCCCGGCCTGCTGCACGACGTCACCGCGGCGATCAGCGAGCAGGGGCTGCAGATCGCCTCGGCGCACGTCACGACCTACGGCGTGCGCGCGGTGGATGTGTTCTACGTGAAGGACGTGTTCGGGCTGAAGGTGGAGAACGAACGCAAGCTGGCGCAGTTGCGCGATGCACTGCTTGCCGCGCTGGCGCCGCCCGACGACGAGGAGGCGCCGCACCCGGTGGTGACGCCGTTGCGCAAGCGCCGCAGGACCGCGGCCGCATGAGTGCATCTCGCCCGCGAAGCCGGAACGGTCGGGTCGCGAAGCGACGTTGGTGAGGGCGCCGCCGCGGCAAAACCAGCGGCAGGATCCAGAAGGCTGGTAAACCGGGCGGCCGGGCAGCGGGCCGCGTTCCCGCGGTCGCTGCCCGGCTGCCGTCTCACCGCGCCGCGCTCCCCTCGTCATGGCCGGGCCTGACCTGCCCAACCACCCCGACCATCCGCCCCCCGGCGGATGGTCCAGGTCGGCCCGGCCATGGCAATGGGAGCGCGGCCGGAAGATGCGAAGCATTGCTCCGCGGCGTGGCCGTCACGTCGTTACCGGCCGCGCTGCGTGCAGACACGAATATCACGGCTTGGTCGTGCCGCCCGCCGGCATCGCCACCGCCCCCCTGGCGAAGGCGATCTGGCAGGCGGCATCCGTCAGCAACACGTTGCCGGCGGCGATCGCGGCGTTTACCGCCTTCAGCGAGTTCGGATCGTTCGTGCTGGCAGTGGCGACGATCCTGCCGGAGGCATCGGCGAGGCACAGCAGGCCGGACGCGATCGTCGTCTCGGCAGCAGCCTGCTGTGCCGGCGTCGGGTTCGCGCAAGCGGTGAGTGTCAGCCCGGCCGCGACCAGCATGGCAAGTGCCGAAGCCGCCGCGCCGCCGTGCGGCTGAGACACCGGCGGTGCCGCGATCGCGTCGGGCGCATCGCCGACGGCACCATGGCTCAGCCCGGTGCGGTATGCGACAATCAGCGCCTCGATGTCGATGGCGGTGGTCATCGCGGCGCGCTCCAGCGCCGTATTCTCCGGCCACAGCAGCCCGATGACGCCGGCGGCAAGCAACGGCACCGCCGTCGGCCAGCTCATGGTGCCGGATGACGCTGCCAGCAACGTCGGTCCAAGGATCATCGCGCCGTGCCCGGTCGTCACTTCGCCGATCCACGTGCCAAGGCTGAAATTCACGGTTAGACTCCTGATGAATGCGGCGTTCGGGTGCAATAAGGCGGCGATGGCGATGGCAGGCACGGCGCGATGTCGTTTTGGGTTATAACAGGAGACTAACGCGATGTCAAGCAAAAATTTCCTATAAGTATAAAATCTAGGAATTTAATGCGTCGCGTGGCGCCTTCGCGTCGGCAATGCCAGGCGCCCGCGCCACCGACCCGCCGGAGCCCGGCGGCGGCCACCATGTTGCCGCCACAAACGCCGGGCCGGCGCCGGCAACATGGGGTCGAAGCGGACCGGGGCCGCGCTTTCGCGGCCTCCCTCGACCGGCGCATCCCGCCCGTTTTTCCGCCTCAAACCTCGATCCGGGAGAACAGCAGGCTGCTGACGCCGAGCAGCACGGCCGCCAGCGCCCCAAGCACGCCAAGGTCCGCCACCATGTTCAGCGACGCGTTGCCGGCGAGTGCATCGCGCATGCCGGCAACGCCGTAGCTCAGCGGGTTCAGCCGGACGGCGATCCGCAGCGGTGCCGGCAGCCCGGTCACCGGGAACAATGCGTTCGAGAAGAAGAACAACGGAAGGACAAGGAAATTCATGATGAGCTGAAACCCCTGCATGTCCTTCAGCACCGAGCCGATCGCCGTGCCGATCGCGCTGAACACCAGCGCGATCAGGAACATGAAGACCAGCGCGAGCGGTGCGAGCAGGGGATGGTGGATGCGAAAGCCTGCTAGAAGGCAGATGACCAGGACGATAACGCCTTGCAGCAGTGCCGTCGTCGCGCCCCCAAGCGTGCGACCGAGCACGATGGCAAGCCGCGGCACCGGCGCCACCAGCGTTTCCTTGAGGAACCCGAACTGCCGGTCCCAGATGATCTCGATGCCGCCGAACACCGCGTTGAAGATGATCCCCATCGCGATGATGCCCGGTGCCACGAACTCCAGATAGTTGCCATGACCGGCGCGCGCGAAGATCGGACCGAAACCAAACCCCAGCGCGAACAGGAACAGGATCGGCTGGCCGAGCGAGCCGATCATCCGCGAGCGCGACCGCGAGTAGCGCTTGATCTGGCGCAGCCAGAGAATCCACACCGCGCGCATCATCGGCCTCGCCACGCGCGGCGCATCATCCGCATCCGGTCGGCCGGACCCGCTGCGTCCTCGCGAATGTCCCGCCCGGTGAGCGCGATGAACGCTTCTTCCAGGGTGCCGGTGCCGGTCTGGTCTTTCAGCGATGCGGCGGTGCCCTCCGCGACCACCCGGCCGTGATCGATCACCGTGATGTCGTCAGCCACGCGCTCGGCCTCTTCCATCCCGTGGGTGGTGAAGAACACGGTGACCTGGTGTTCGCGGGACAGCCCGCGCACGAATTCCCAGATGTGGCTGCGTGTCTGCGGGTCCAGCCCGAGCGTCGGTTCGTCGAGGAACAGCAGGCGCGGCTGATGCAGGAAGGCCCGCGCGATCTCCAGCCGGCGCTTCATGCCGCCGGAGAACTGCTTGACGTAGTCGTTCCGCCGTTCCCACAGCCCGACGAAGCCAAGCAGCGCCTCCGTCCGATCGCGCAGCTCCTTGCGCGGCACGCCGTAGAGTACGCCGTGCAACTGCATGTTTTCGTACGCCGTGAGTTCGTCGTCCAGGCTCGGGTCCTGGAAGACGATGCCGAAGGCGCGGCGGACCGCGGTGGGCTCGCGCACCGGATCGTAGCCGGCGACCTTGATCCGTCCCGAGGTCGGTGCGAGCACGGTGGTCAAGATCTTGATCGTGGTCGTCTTGCCGGCGCCGTTCGGGCCGAGGAACGCCCGGATCGTGCCTTCGGCAACGCTGAACGAGATGCGGTCCAAGGCCCTGAACGTCCCGAACTGCTTCACAACGTCGAGAACCTCGATCATCGCCGCCATCGCGCATGCTCCTCCCAGATATCGGCTTGGGGCTCGCCGGGAATTGACCGGATCAGGCGACATCCCCGCCGCCGCCTCCACCCGCCGTTCCGGCCACCGGCAGCGCGCAGCGGATCGGCCACGCCCGCGCGCTCACCCTGGCGGAGGCGGGGTTCGTTCGCCCGCGCCGGGCGGGCCTGCAATGCGTGCGCCCGTCGTTCGCCGGCGACGATGGATATACAGGGCGGGAATCAGGTTGGTGCTCAGCATCGCGCTCCAGACGATGCCGCCGAGGATGACCAGCGCTAGGCCCTGCTCGGGGGCGGCGCCTTCGCCCCAGCCCAGGGCGGTCGGCAGCATCCCCGCCACGGCGGTCAGCGTGGTCAGCAGGATCGGCCGGAAACGCACGCGCACGGCTTCCCTTGTCGCGGCCTCCGGGGACAGTCCCTCCGCCTCGTTCCGGCGCGCCCGGTAAAGCAGCACGATGCCGTGGTTCAGTCCGATGCCGATCAATGTCAGGAACGCGATCATGCCCGTCGCGTTCAGGCCGACACCGCTCACGACCAGGGCAAACGCCCCACCCGTCAGTGCCAGCGGGATCTGCAGCAGCAGCAGGCCCGGCACCAGTGCGCCGTCGAATTGCAGAACGAGAATGCCGGCCATGAGGACGACCGCCGCGACCGCGGCAATTCCCAGCTCGATCGCGGTGTGTTCGAGTTCCAGGTAGAGCCCGCCGAAACCGACCCGGTAGCCGGCCGGCAGGTTCAGTTGCGCGAGGGCCCGTTTTGCCGCGCTGATCGCCGCGCCCGGCGAACCCGTCGGCGTGGCAAGGATGTCGAGCGCGCGGGCGCCGTCGATATGGCGGATCTGGTTCGGCGTCGGCAGCATCTCGATATCGGCGAGCTGCCCAAGCGGGGTCCACCCGTCGGTGCGGATCGGCAGGCTCCGAAGCGACGCAAGCGACAGGCCGGGAGCGCCGGCCAGTCGCAAATACAGCGCGAGAGAGTAATCGCCCTGCGGCACCGTCCCGATGACCTCTCCCGCTACCAGCAGCCTGAGCTGGTCATAGAGTTGCGCCGGCGTCACGCCGTAGGCGGTCAGCGCGCCGGATTTGGGGACCACCCGCAACTGGGTGACCGGATAGGCATCGTTGTTGAAGACGTCCGACAACGCTGGAATCTTGCGCAGCGCCGCGACGGCGCGCTCCGAAATCGCCCGCAGCGTCGGGATGTCGCTGCCATACAGGTGAATCACGAAGGGTTGCGGCAGCCCGGACAGGCTTTCGCCCAGCCGCTCGATCGTCGGTGTGTCGATCGCCTGCTGCACGCCCCTCATTTGGCTCCTGGCCAGCAGCCGGTCGCCGATCCGGTCGAGCGAGTTCACCGCCAGGCCGGGCCGGAGCATGATCTGGATCTCTCCGGCATAGGCCGGCTCCGTGTACGCGCTGCTGGCCGGAGACCCGATGCGCGCGAAAACATGCGCGACGGCGGGATCGGCGCGCAGCCGCTTCGTGATGGTCGCGACGGCGGCTTCCGTATCCAGCAACGAACTGCCCGGAGGCAGCGTGAAGCTGTCCAGCAGCACGCCTTCGTTCGGCAGCGGGAGGAAATCGACCGGGACCACCGCCAGCCCGGCCAGGCAAACCAGCAGGAACGCCACGCAGAACGCCAGGCTGAGGCGCGGGTGCCGGATCGCCAGGTCCAGCACGCGTCCGTTCCAGCGGCGCAGCCGGTCCACCGCGCGGCCGCCCGCGGTCTGCGCCGCCGCCGGCCGCGCCTTCAGGAAGCCCAGCCCCAGCGGAATCATGCTGAGCGAGATAATCAGCGAGCCGAGCAATGCCAGCGTCATCGCCAGCGCGAAGGGGACAAAGAACAGGCCCGCAAGTCCCCCGACAAACACCAGCGGAACAAAGACCGCCACGGCGGTCAGCGTGCCCGTCACGTCGGGGCCGGCGATGTCCCGGAGACCATGCCGGATTCCTGCCCAGCGCTCGTCTCCCTGCTCCCAGCGGTAATAGATGCTCTCCAGCACGATGACCGCGTCGTCGGCGAGCATGCCGACGGCGACCGTCAGCGCGCCGAGCGTCATGAGGTTGAGTGTCTGGCCGACGGCATGGAGACCGGCGATGCCGAACAGCAAGGCGAGCGGGATGCTGAGTGCCAGCGTCCAGATGCCCCGCCCGGCGCCCAGCACCCAGACCAACACGCCAATCGCCAGAACAGCGCCGATGAGCAGGTTCCGGCCGAGATCGGTGCCGATGAGATGGACCAGATAGCCCTGGCTATAGATCCGCACCCAGCGCACGCCCGGCGGAAGCTGGCCGCGCATCCCGGACACCGTGCGTGCGACCGCCGCGGTGACCGGCACCGTCGAGGCGTTGGCCTGTTTGAACACGGTCAGGGCGATGCTCGGGCGCCCGTCGAACAGCGCGGCGTTTTTGGTGGGAACCGGCGCCCGTACGATTCGCGCCAGATTCTCCAGCGGAATCGGCCCGTCCGGTCCCGCGACGGGAACCCGGGCGAGGTCCGCCGCGCGCGCCGGCAGGTTGCGTGCTTCGATCAGCACGTCCTGGTGGCCGATACCCAGGTAGCCGCCGGGCGCCAGCAGCACCTGCGCCCGGACCGCCTTGGCGATGGCCGTGACCGCGACGCCGTAGCGCTGCAGCGCCTGCAGGTTCGGCTGGATCCACAGAGCCTCGTCGCCCACGCCGTAGATTTCTACCTGCCGGACGCCGGGCAACGCCCGCAGCGCAGGAACCACCCGCGTGCGCACCATGCGCTCCACCTCCGCCGGATCGAGCGCCGGCGGAACGGTCAGCGCATAGTCCGCGACCTCGTTGATCGCGTTGCCCATCACCTGCGCGTACGGGTGGACCGCAGCCGGCAACCGTGCGCGGGCACGGTCGATCGCGGTCTGCACCGCCTGCAGATCCTGCTGCGCGTTGGTTCCCTGGTGGAACTGGACATCGATCTCGACCGAGCCGCGCCCCATTGTGGAGCGCACGCCCGACACGTCCGGCAGCGTCAGGATGCGGCCTTCGAGCGGGCGAACGACCAGCGTTTCCAGCTCGGTCGCGGTCGCGCCCGGCTCGTGCATGATGACGCTGATCTGCGGAAAGTCGAATGGCGGAAGCACCTCGACAGGCATGGCAAGCAGTGCGTGCACGCCATAGGCGATGAGCCCGCCATAGACCAAACCCCATAGCACGGGGTGCGCCGACAGCCGGGAGAACCGTTCCGATACCGGCATCAATCGGGCTGCTGGTAAGCACGGGAGAAATCTTTGTGGAATTCGAGGTAGGGATTCTCGACAACCACCTCCGAACCGGCGGCGAGACCGTGGCGGATCAGCGTCAGGTCGCCCTGCGTGGCTCCCGGGACCACGGCTCGCCGCTCGTTGCCGCGGCTGCTGTGGACCATCACCCACCAGCTTCCCTGGTCGAGGATCAAGGCGCGGGTCGGCACGGCCGGCAACGTCCCTTTTTGACCATCCAGCACTACCGCCCCGGACTCGCCGCTTCGCCATTCCGGCGCCGGCAGCGCCGCCACGGATCCGGCAACCAGCCCGCCGTCCGGGCGCAGCGTGCCAAGGATGCTGCGGACCTCGATGGGGATGGTTGGGCCGCCGCCGGCCGGCCGGAACCGGCCCTGCATCCCCGGCCGGATCGCACCCGCATCCGCTCCATAGAACGACGCCTTGAGCCACAGGTCATCGGCCGGCTCGATGGTGAGGACGGTCTGGCCCGCCTCGACGCGCTCCCCGTCGGCGACGGCGACGGTGAGCACATGTCCGGATTTCGGAGATCGCACGGCCAGTTCGCTGCGAACCGCCTGAAGCCGGGATTGCGCACTGTCGAGACCGGCCCGGGCCGTGAGCAGTGCAGCTCTCGCCTGGAATACGGTCTGCTCCGTGCTGAGATGGAGACCAAGGTTCTGGCGCTGGATGCCGAACGCCTTTCGGGCCGTCGCGAAGACGGCCTTCGCACTGGCGACGGCCGCCGTGCGATCCGCGAGTTCGGCCGCGGCCGTCGGACCCGTCAGGCGGGCGAGCATCGTCTGGGCAGTCACCTCGGCGCCGGGCACGACATCGAGCCCGTCCACCACGCCGGTGGTTGCCGCCCGGAGCTTGAGGATGGTGATAGGCTCCACTTGGCCGTAGGCCGTGAAATGGGTGACGAAGGGTTTCGCTTCGGCAACCACCGTGCCGTTGCCCGCCCGGGCCGGGGCGGAGCCCGCCAGCAGGCCGATCGCGAGCGCCACTCCCAGGAGTGCCGGCGCCCATGGCGGATTGCCGGCACAGGTTCCGTTCCCGAACCTGCGCCCGGCGGGCGGACGTGCGCAACGGCCGGCTCCGGCCGCCGTGGCAGACGTCCGGCGCGCCGGGCGTCCCTGGGTGTTCGCAGGGTTGGCCATTGCAAGCAGGTTAGGCAAAGCAAGGTTGGGCGCCAATGTGCCTCCTGTGACAAATTCCCAACGTTTGGGCCGGGCGAAGCGCGGCTGATGGCGATCCTGGAGCTTGATCGTGGTCGTCGTGCCGGCGCCGTTCGGCCCGGGCAACGGGCGGATCGCATCTGCGTCAACGCTGAAGCGGAGGCGGTCGGCGGCGTTGAACCTGCCGAACCGCTTCACAACGCCGAGAACCTCGATCATCGCCGCCATCGCCTGGCTCCCGCGTGCGATTCGGCCCGAACGACTACCTGAAATGGCATGCGTCGCGCGTGCATGTCGCCCTGCGGCAGTACGAAATTGTCCCGGTGCGACCGGCTTTGCGCTTCCCGCGGCCATCTTGCGCACGCTTGGTTCTCCCGCCACGCGGCGTGCGGCTTTTGCACGCCCGCCGCCATCCGCGCTATGCCACCCCGCTCAACCACCGCAGCAAGGCGGGCGACGACACCTTCATGCCACCACTTTCCGCCGCGATCCCCCCCGCCATCCCGCGTGCCGCCCTGGTCACCGGCGGCGCGCAGCGGATCGGCCGCGCCATCGCGCTCGCCCTGGCCGAGGCGGGGTTCGACGTCGCCGTGCACTGCCGTGCCAGCCGCGCCGCCTGCGTCGCGACCTGCGACGACATAATCCGCCTCGGCCGCCGCGCCGCACCGCTGCAGGCCGACCTCGGCGACGAGGCGGAAACGGCCGCCTTGCTGCCGCAGGCCACCGCGGCGCTCGGCCCGATCGGCGTGCTGGTCAACAATGCCAGCCGCTTCGAGCGCGACGAGTGGTACGACGCCACCCGTACCTCCTGGGACGCCCATCTCGGACCCAACCTGCGCGCGCCCTTCGTACTGACCCAGCACTTCTCCCGCCTCCTGCCCGACACCGCCCAGGGTGCCATCATCAACATGCTCGATCAGCGGGTCTGGTCGATCACCCCGCATTTCGTCTCCTACACGCTGTCCAAGGCCGGGTTGTGGGCGCTGACGCAGAGCATGGCCCTGGCGCTGGCCCCGCGCATCCGGGTGAACGCCATCGGCCCCGGCCCCTCGCTGCCCAACGCGCGCCAGAGCCAGGAGCAATTCGGCCGCCAGGCGGACTCGGTGCCGCTGCGGCATGGCGCCGGCCCGGAGGAGATCGGCCGCGCTATCGTCGCCATCCTCGCTTTGCCGGCAATGACCGGGCAGATGCTGGCACTGGATGGCGGACAGCACCTGCAATGGGCCGCCGGGTGCGGCGCACCGCCGTCGGAGGAATAGTCCAATGGACGCGTCCCGCATCGCCTCCAGCACGCGCGCGTTACGTCACGTCTTCCTGCGCGACATCGTGTTGTCCGCCAGCATCGGCATCTATCCGCATGAACACGCGGCGCGCCAACGAGTGCGGATCAACGTTGACCTGGGGGTGGAGGACGACGGCGCTCGCGCCCTGTCGCGCGCCCGGGTGGGGCGGGACGAGTTGTCGCGGGTGGTGGATTATGAGAAGGTCGCCGACACGGTGCGGGGCATCGTCGCCGCCGGTCATGTCCGGCTGGTGGAGACGCTGGCCGAGCGGATCGCCGAAGCCTGTCTGGCCGACCCGCGCGTTCACCTCGCCCGCATCCGCGTGGAGAAGCTCGACATATTCGCCGATGCAACATCGGCCGGAGTGGAAATCGAGCGGCGGCAAGCCGATTTGTCCACGCGATGAGGATCGGGTTAACCGCACTCGGCGGTTGTTCGATTGTTTTCAATCGTGTGACAACCGGCGCTATAAAAATCAAGCGAAATCAGCGCGATAGATGATGACTAAATTTTGTGCAATCATTAGGAGCGCCAGGGATACCGCGGCTTTCACGCATGCGTCAGGGGGTTCCCCCACAGACTTGTCCACAGGTTCGGTGGATTAATACGAACTGCCCGAATGGCTGAGACATACCGGCCGCCGCATCCGTGAGACCGACGGAAAACCGTCGAGGACGTCGTCGATGGCTTCTTCGGCCTCCAGATAGCCGAGCAATGTCTGCACGGGAACCCGTGTTCCGCGTTCCGCGGAACACTGCGTGCCGCCCATGACGTCCGGATTGCGTGCGATGACAGGCTGTTGCATCCGAACACACCCTACCATCGCGGGCCGCGGTTCAACGCCGGGCCGGCGGCGGCTTTACCGTCGGATCAGTCACCTGCCTCAGGCGGGTAGTGGCTCAGTATCAAAGTCTGGACGGGCGGAATTCCTGGAGGCAGGCCGGACCGGCGCCCCGCTCAGGCCTGTCCCGAAAACGAATGAAGAGCTTCTGCGGCGCGAAGCCGCCGCAGAAGCTCCGTTGGACGAACGCGGGGCGTTGGGCGGCGGACAGGCGCTATGGAGATTTCACCAAGGACGCCCGGTGCCTGGG
>Ga0307374_10001621_pt1 | contig 41250 bp, 35 predicted proteins | sample OX3MG_FD_202532 | JGI IMG/M metagenome (GOLD analysis project Ga0307374, IMG submission 202532) | Soil microbial communities from Risofladan, Vaasa, Finland - OX-3 | ecosystem: Environmental > Terrestrial > Soil > Coastal area > Acid sulfate soil | place: Finland: Risofladan, Vaasa | collected...
GAGACGAAGGCCGCTTCGTCGTCGGCCGTTTCCACTTCCACCGTGTCCGTGCCGACCGATGCTTTGAGCACGTCGGGCGTGTCGCAGGCGATGATCGAGCCGTGGTCGATGATGGCGATCCTCTCGGTGTACTCGGCCTCGTCCATGTAGTGGGTCGTCAGAAAGATCGTCACGCCTTCCTCTCTTCGCAGGCGCTGGATGTCCTCCCAGATGAGGGCGCGGGTCTGGGGATCGAGCCCGACCGTCGGTTCGTCGAGGAAGAGCACCTTGGGGGTGTGGAGCATGCCGCGAGCAATCTCGAGGCGTCGGGCCATACCTCCCGAGTAGGTCGACACGAGATCCTTGCGACGGTCAGAGAGCGCCACCAGCTCCAACACCCTGGTGATGCGTGCATCGACCTGGCCGTGGGGGACCCCGTAGAGGACGGCGTGGAACCGGAGGTTCTCCTCGGCAGTGAGCTGATCGTCGAGCGTCTGCTCTTGGAACACGAGCCCGATGTGCCGGCGGACTGACTTGGCTTGGGTGGCCACGTCGAAACCCGCCACCATGGCCCCGCCCGAAGTGGGGTGAGCCAAGGTGCACAGCATCTTGATGGTCGTCGACTTCCCGGCTCCGTTCGGTCCGAGAAAGGCGAAGATCTCGCCTTGCGCGACCGAAAAGTCAATCCCGTCGACCGCAACCAGATCGCCATAGCGCTTGGTGAGATCGTGAACCTCGACCGCTGACGATGGAGCCTTTTCGCCCGATGACCGGGAGCGCTCGATGGCGATCACGCTCATGGCCGAATGCCCGCTTGGTGTCCTCGCTGAGGGCGAACGCACGGCGTTTCGCAATGAGCCATATGTCGATGATGGATCCGGACCGATCCATTCACCAGGGCCGATGGTCCCAACCCCAGAGGTCGCTTTGGGCTATTTCTCTGCGGCCCAGGCATTCTTCGCCGTACGTGTCTACGGCGATCCGTCTTCGCCCGATGCGGTGCATGAAGGCGCCGAGAATGTCTCATAACCCGGCTCTCCTACACAAGAGCTGGTTGGCGCCAACAGTCGCCGGGTTGGCCACGAAAGAATCTGTGCTTCATGAAGATGTCGGGGAGAAGGCCCGTCTTCGAGGAGCTCATGAAAGGTCGCCAGCGTACTTAGGACGATCCGGCGATAGAGCCAGAATAAGAACACTGCCAGAGGCAGTTCACCGCCGAGAGCCGTAAGCAACGTGAGCCACTGATCACGACGTCCGATCGAGGTGATGACGTCGAACCAGGCATCGCACACGAGCAGCGTCCCCGCAATGAGTGTGGTGGAGGCCAGGATCTGCCGGCGGAACCACGCTGCCCACGCTGCGTAGCCGAGGACACACGTCAGTCCGACGTCGAACCCGACCCAGAGCAGGTTCCAATGACCCGCGACATAGCGGGGCGGAAGGGTCAGACCGAGAAACGCCACCCAGGGCAGCATGGCGACGACCATGGCCAGGAACAAACCGGCGACGAGCCGGCTGCCCGGCGGGGGCAACAGTTGTAAGTGCCGTTTGACCCGGCTTCTCGTCGAGGGACTTCTCCTATCGATCGAACCGAATCGAACCGCCATCCTGCCAGCGTTGTGTATTCTGAGCTCAGCCAGTAGGGACTTTGGTCACCTGAGCGTTGCCACAGCTCTTTGCGCCAAGAGTGGGCGCCGTATCGGTGCGCATGGCGGGGTCCATGTCGCTTTCGTACGAGCGCGAGCTGGTGCAACACATGTAGCTTTCGCCCGGTCATGCTGGTACAGAGGCCTTTCTTGGTGATCGTGCGAGTATGGCCCTCATGGTGGGGACGGAGGGATTCGAACCCTCACTGGAGGCGGTTTAAGCGCCCTGCCTCTGCCGATTGGGCTACGCCCCCCGAGACCGGTCTCCTCTGTGGTGAGAGGATCATAAGCCGTCCTTGGTCACCCCCTGACTCCCCTCCTGTCGGTACGCTGACGACGTAGCTCATCCCTTCACACGCCCTCGTGGTTCGGTCCATCCTCGGCCCCAGCCGGCGAGGCATCGCTCCGTTGCCGCCACCCTGTTCATCTCGGGCGCCGCCATCGCTCTCTCCGCGTGGCAAGGCGGGGTGTCACGCGACGCGCTGGGGGCGCGCCGAAGCGTCGCCCTCCTCGGCATCGCCGCCCTCGTGGTCATGATCGTGCTCGGATGGGGACGTCAACGAGAGAGCACCCGCACGTGGGCAATGGCTACTTTCCGCCTGATCCGGAAGTGGCGAAGCCAGCCGAAGGCGAGCGTCGTCTCGATAGTGGTCTGGTCCGTCCTCATCGTGGGCGTCATCGGTTGGGACCTGTTGAGTTTCGCCCTCCAGTCGCCTTCGTTTCCCACGCTCAGCACCCTCGTTGGCCACGTGAGCCGTTACCCCGTCGGGCGGGGCTTGCTCTTCGCCGCGTGGTTGGCGGTGGGTTGGTGCGTGGTGGCCGGATGCCGCGCCGGATCGCGGCGATGACCATGATGGCGGTCGCGCCCGGCACTCTTGCGTGGTCGGCCTTGGCGGCTGGCGCGACCGCCTGGCTGGCCGTTCTCGCCCTGTCGCCGCGGGCGCTCCTCGGTCCGAGAAGGCTCGTCCGCTGGACCCTTACGTCGTGGCTGTCCCGCTTCGGTTGCCTGGCCGCGTGGTGGGTCATCGGTTGGCATGTCTTTTGCCAGCGCCCCTGAGCACGCCTTCGCGGCGTGATGATCAGGGGTGCGATGTGGTGGGCAACGGCCGGTGCCGCTCCCAAATGGAGAGTTCCTCGTCACGCGGTCCAGCGACCGCGGCGGTCCCAGGGCCGAACACCATTGTGGAACGCCCGCAGGGTTCCCACCGCGGCCACTCCAACCCGCTATGAGTCGGATCACCCGATTCGGCGAAGGCGAGCCATGCCCGTTGCATCTGCGCCGAGAGCGTCGCCACCTCGCTGCCGGCGCCGGTGAATATCTGCACGGCGGGCACGTGCACCACGCCAAAGACGAATGGGAGTTCCAGGGCGTGGCAAGACCCGAGCACCCCGCCGAAGGCAGGTGATTCCCACTCGAAGAGATACACATACGTCCCCGCATCATGTGCGGCCTGAGCGGCGGCCAACTGGAGGCTGGGCCAGCGAAAGACGCCGTCGCTCCCGAGGGCGATCACGAGGGCGTGGGGATCGATTCCTTCGTCTCGGGACGAACGAACCTTTCGATAGGTCTCCACCAATTCTTCGGTCGGGACGTCGGGCACCGCATTGGCGGCCCAGCCGACGACTCCCTCCTCATCGAGCGCCGCCAGTTCGGGGCGCCCGAGCCCGAAGAGCGCCAACTCGTCGCGATTCGTTCCGATGAGCAGGTCGACACCCGAAGCCGCGCCCTGTCCCAGCGCGGCAAGCGGGTGCTGCGGCAGGAAGACACCGTCAACGACGGGGAGAAACGGCAGGGGTATCAGGCCAGGATCGGGTTGGCGTGTCGCTATCTCCTCGGTTGCGGCCAACAGGTCCGCAAAAGGAATCGAACCCAACGTCTCCCGGGTGCACGCCGGAACTCCCAACGCTGCGGCAAGCCGATCAGCCGCGCGCTCGGCCTCGTCGACCGAGTGCACATGCACACCGCCGCTCTGAACGATGGCGCGACGAAAGAGGCCGGCCGCCGCAGGCGCACCCATCAGAGCCGCCACGCTGAAGGCGCCGGCAGACTCACCGAAGAGCGTGACGTTGGCCGCGTCGCCACCAAACAGCGCGATGTGGTCACGCACCCAGGCGAGCGCGGCGACCTGATCATGGAGCCCCCAGTTCCCGATGTAGCCGTCAGGATCGCCCAACCCGCGGTGTCCGAGAAACCCGAGCGCCCCCAGCCGATAGTTGATCGTGACGACAACCACATCACCATTGCGGACGAGATGGTCGCCCCGGTAGAGGAACACGGAACCGCTCCCCGACGTAAATCCCCCTCCGTGGATCCACACCATGACCGGGCGGCCGACTCCCGGCGTCGCCGCGGGGTTCTCGGGAATCCCCCGCGTCCAGATGTTGAGGGTCAGGCAGTCCTCGCTCCGCGCGTCATCGGCATCGGGATCCGATGGGCTGGCGATGCCTCCCGCCGTCACGATTTGCGGCGCGATCGGTCCGAACGAAGTTGCGTCACGCACTCCGTCCCATGACAGCGGGGGTTGCGGGGCCCGCCATCGCAAGGGACCCTCGGGGGACCGGGCATAGGGGACACCTGAGAACGACCACTGATCGCCTCGCCACACCCCGCGGATCCGTCCACCGCTGACCGTGATGACTCCGTCCATGGAAAGCACCATATGAAGTGTTTGGCGTCATGGTCAACCACAACCCAATGTGTCGATGGTTCGACTTTGTCTGCGATGCAACCGTGCTGCAACCGTTCACGGAATGGAACGCACGCTGCCGACGGGTCTTAGAGGTTACTGTTTCACTGTGTCATCAGTGCATTGTCGGAACACTGGACGCCGGCCTCGACGCGCGCTCTTCGCTCGCGGCGCGCCCGTCGTGGCCATACTCGGGATTGCGGGACTCTTCGCGACCGGAGCAGGTGCTGTTGGATCGACGACGCCCACGACCACGCCGGGGCCGGCGCCGAATCAATCCCAAATCAACGCGGCGACATCGCAAGTGGCCGCGATCGAGGCCACACTGACGAAAGAGGAGCAGGCGACATCGGCCCTGGACAACCGTTACAACACCGCCGTCCAGAATCTTCAAAACGCGCAGAACGCACTCCAGACGATCGACACCAAGATCTCCAAGACGAAGGCGCAAGTGGTGGTGGATCGCAAGCACCTCACCAATGACGCAGTCAAGGCCTACATCTACGCCACGCCGCAATCGAACTTCGCCGCGCTCTTCTCCTCGTCTGCCACCATGGGTGAAGCTCGAAACCAGTACACCCAGCAGATCGTGGGCAACCTCGCCAAAGCGAGAGACGCGTTAGAAACCTCCGAGTCCGACCTCGTTTCGCAAAAGTCCCAGGAAGAGGCGCTGGCGACCCAAGCTCAAGCCCAGGCCTCCCAGGCCAAGACACTTGCTGCGGCCAACGAGCAGGAAGCCGCAGCCACGAAGGCAACGTTGAGCCAGGTCCAGGGCCAGTTGGCACAGGAAGTGGCCCAGGCTGCAGTCGAAGAAGCACAGCAAGAGGCGCGTGCGGCCGCCCAGGCCGCCACGGCCGCGCAGGCGCAGCGGGCCGCCGCAGCCTCCCAGGCCGCCGCCACTGTCGCGGAGACCGTTGGGGGATCCGCCAGCGGAGCGGCCGCAACCACCGCAGCCAACCAGGCGGGGGGGCCGGCGGGCTATTCCGGCACAGTGGGCGGTACAGGCTCCGGGACAGCCGAACAGCTCGCTGTCGTTCGTGCCGCAGAATCCCAACTGGGGGTTCCCTACGTGTTTGGTGGCGCCGACCCATCGCAAGGCTTCGACTGTTCGGGCCTGGTCCAGTGGGCCTGGGGCCAAGTCGGGGTGTCGATCCCACGCACGACAGAGGTGCAGTGGCCGGCGCTCACCCACGTCTCACTGGGAGCGCTGGAACCCGGTGACCTGCTTTTCTATTACAACCTCGACGCCGACAACCAGGTTGACCACGTGGTCATGTACGTAGGGTCGGGCCCCTACGGCACCGACACCGTGCTCCAGGCTCCGTTCACCGGGACGACCGTGTCCTACTCCCCCATCTTCACCACCGGGCTTATCGGGGCGGGACGCCCGTAGTGCCTCAGGCGACCCCGACTCGTCAAACCTCGACGGGCGGTGGAGAATAGGTCGCATGAACGGGATCGAGGAAGCCGTCGGCTCCCCCATCCCATGGGCAGCCGACGTAAAGCTTTCCCTGATCATCCCGGCCTACAACGAGGGGATGCGACTCGAAGCCGGCATCTCCCGGCTTCTCGCTGCCATTGAGGCCGGCGCCATCGACATCGAGACCACCGAGTTCGTCGTCGTGGACGACGGCAGTACCGATGACACCACTCCTCTGGCCCGGGCCCTCTTTGAGCCATTCCCCCACGTCCAGCACGTCAGGCTGAGCCAGAATCGCGGCAAGGGCGGCGCCGTACGGGCGGGCGTGGCGGCAGCCCGCGCCCCCATCATCGCCTTCGCCGACGCCGATATGGCGATCGATCCCGCACAGACACCCCAATTCGTGCGCGCCCTTGCAGACGCCAGTATCGCCATTGGCTCTCGCTCCGCACGGGGCGCATCGGTGAACCGCCCCAGCTTCCGACGGTCCCTCATGAACCGCGTCTTCAATCGTCTGGTGAATGCGATTACCCGGGTGTCCCTCAATGACACCCAGTGCGGCTTCAAGGCGTTCCGTGCGCCGGTTGCCAAGCTGCTCTTTCACTGTTCTGTCACTGAGCGATTTGCCTTTGACGTGGAGATCTTGTCCCTGGCCCGCCGCCTCGGATTCACCATCGCCGAGGTCCCCGTCCAGTGGCTGCGCGTCAAGGGCAGCCAGATTCGACCTTGGACCGACGCGCGATCGATGGCGGCCGATGTGGTCCGCGCTGGTCGGGGCGCGGCCGGGGCCGCACCCATTCCGACCCTGGGGATCAAGCTCCCGAGCGAGCTCGTGCACGGCCCGGACGGCTCGGTGTCGCGTACGTCCCTCCGGAAGGCGCTTGCTCCTTGGCTGCCTGTCGTCGACGACGGGCACGACGGACGACTGCTGGTGTTGTGCCCGCAGATGAGCGAACCGGAAATCGAGACGACGGCCGCGTGGATTTCGGCGCACTTCGCCGGCGCAGCGCTCGAGAGGTCCGCCCTCACGGTGGCCCAACTATGGGAGATGGCCCCCCTGTTGTTGACCTGGGCCGACGAACCCGGCGCTCCAGAGGGGGACGTGGTGTCCCCCTTCCCCATGGCCACCAAGAGGACAGGGAGCTGAGCGTCGCTACCATGGCGCGGTGACCGACCAGAGCCCGGTGACCGCCGTACGGACAAAGACCACAGCGGTCGTGCCCATCCGGATGCCAGACATGCCGGTTGCCACAGCGGGCGACCTGCGCCGTTCCGACGTGGACGAATGGGGCCGCTCCGAACGCTTCCGTTCCTTGACCCGGAGGCTCTACGAACCGATCTACTCGAAATGGTTCCGGGTCGAGTGGGATGGAATGGCGAAGATCCCCGCCGAAGGGGGCGCACTCCTGGTGGCGAACCACGCGGGGGCCATCCCGTCCGACGCACCCGTGATCATGCACGGCATCGAAAAGGAGCGCGGGCGCCCCGTCTACGGCCTGGCCGACTACTTCTTCCGGACCGTCCCGGTCGTCAGCACGCTCTGGGCCCGAGGAGGAGGCGTCTCAGCTCGCCCGGCCAACGCGTACCGCCTCCTGCGGGAGCAGGGCCAACTGGTGCTCGACTTTCCCGAAGGGACCAAGGGGCCTTCCAAGTCGTTCACCGATCGCTACCAGTTGCGCAGGTTCGGTCGGGGCGGCTTCGTCGAGATAGCCATGCGCGCGGGGGTGCCCGTGGTGCCGATCGCCGTGACCGGGTCCGAAGAAGCGATGCCGGTCCTCTTTCGGGCTCCGGCCGTGGCCAAGGTGCTCGGTCTCCCGTACTTTCCGATCACGGCCAATGTCATGGTCATGGGTCCCCTCGGGTTGGTGCTGCCCCTGCCGGCAAAGTTCAAGCTCCGGGTGCTCGATCCCATCCATTTCGATGTGCCGCCCGACCAAGAGCGCTACTCGAAGAGTCGGGTCATGGAGGAATCCGAACGGATCCGCAATCTGATCCAAGAGGCCGTCTACGACATGCTGCGCGTCCGGCGCAGCGTGTGGTTCGGCTGAGGGGTTCAGAGGTGCAGCACCGCGTTCTCGTCACCGGAGCCGACACGTTCTGGGGCGGCCTCATGATCCAGACCCTGGAAGAGGATCCCGGCATGGAGATGATCCTGGGAATGGGGGCGCACGCACCCTCCGTGCCATTCGAACGAGCCGAGTTCGTGCGCGCCGACCCGAACTACTCGATCCTCAACCGCATCGTGAAGGCGACACAGGTCGATACGATCCTCCACACCTTCATGGTGACCAACTCGGCTCGGCTCTCGTCACGAGCTCTGCACGAGACCAACGTGATCGGCACCATGAACCTCCTGGCGGCGGCGGGCGCCCCGGGCTCCGCCGTGCGACACATCGTCGTGAAATCGTCAACGCTCGTCTACGGCTCGTCGGCGCGGGACCCCAATACGTTCCATGAGGACACTCCGCGCGCAGGCCCGCCCAGGCACAGCGTTGAACGGACGCTCCTCGAGGCCGAGAGCCTGGTACGGGACTTCTCCGAGGACAACCCGGCCACGTTGATCACCGTGCTTCGCTTCGCCAACGTCCTCGGACCACACCTGACGACCGCCATAAGCCGGAACCTGTCGCGACCGATCTGCCCCGCGATCTTCGGCTTCGACCCGCTCGTGCAGTTCGTCGAAGAATCTGACGTGGTGCGAGCCCTCCTCCACGTGACCCGGGGCGGCATTCCTGGGCTCTACAACGTGGCGGGTGACGGACGCCTGCCCTGGAGCGAGGTGACCAACATCTGCGGGACACGTCGTTTTCCTCTTTCTCCCTACACCCTCCTGGGGATCCGCCCGGTGGCGCGGCTCTTCGACCTCCCGCCCGAGCTGGAAGACCTGTTGCGGTACGGCCGTGGCGTCGACACCAGTCGACTCACCGCCACCGGCTTTACGTACCGGGCCAGCAGCGCGGGGGCGGTGGAAAGCTTCATCGCGGAACTCCGATTACGCCGCGCCGCCGGGAGAGCCGGGTCGTCCTACACCTATGAGCACGACGTCGAACAATTCTTCCGCCATTCACCATCAGTGGTCGGGCCAGCTGATCGCTAGCTCCTCGAAGGCAGTAGCCACTCCCTGGCGAGCTCGGGTTCTCGCACCGACCATTCCTCGGACGTGATGCCGTAGCGCACGTGGTCCTCCCACACCCCGTCGATCTCCAGGAATCGCTCGGCGATCCCCTCTTGGCGGATCCCGAGTTTCTCGACGACGCGCCGGCTGGCTGTGTTCCGCGGGATGATCGATATCTCCACTCGATGCAATGAGATCGCTTCAAATGCAAAGCGCAGTGTCACCACGACGGCCTCGGGCGTGAACCCTCGCCCGGCCAGGGCCTCGTCGATCCAATAGCCGATGCACGCGCTCTGAAACGGGCCCCGTTGAATGGAGGACAACGTCACTTCGCCTGCGAATCGTTCGCCGACGAAGACACCGAACCCGTAGCCACTTCCGAGATGCCGCTCCCGCTCCCGTATGCCGCAACGGGCGGCAAAGCTCGGCCTGTCTTCCGAGGGAACTGGTGCTCCCTTCGGGCGTGGCTCCCAGCGGAGCAACCAGGCGCCGCAGCGGGTTCGCACCTCGTGCCACTCGTCGAAGTCATGCTCGGTGAGAGGCCGTAGCATCACGCGCTGCCCGTGGAGCTGTAAGGGAGGATGACGCACCGCTCTCGCCGCATTCATCAGTCGAGCACCTCCTTCAACGCACCGAGCAGGGCCAGCACGTTGCGACGGCGCGCCGTGTGACCCATGCATCCGATTCTCCATACTTTGCCCGCGAGCTGACCGGCTCCAGCGCCTATTTCGATCCCGTAGCGGCTCAGGAGAATCTGGCGGCAGTCAGCCTCGGTCGTCCCGTCGGGCAGACGGGAGGGAATTTCGACCGTCGTGAGCTGCGGCAATCGATGATCGGCTTGCGCAAAGAGCTTCAGGCCGAGCGCCTCTAAGCCGTCCTGCAGCAGGTGCCCACACTCGGCATGGCGGGACCGGGCGGCCTCGAGGCCCTCGTCGAGGATTGCTCCCAGCCCGGCATGCAACGCCGCCACCATGGTCACGGGAGCGGTGTGGTGATAGACCCTCCCTCCCTCGGCGCTGCTCTGGACGTAGCGGGATAGAAGGTTCAGGTCCAAATACCAGCTTGAGGGGCGCTCGACCATGCGCTCCCGGGCCGCCGCGGAAACGGTCAGGGGTGAAAGGCCCGGTGGGACGCCAAGGCACTTCTGGGTCCCGCTGTAGGCGATGTCAACATTCCACTCATCGACGGCCACCTCTATCCCACCCAACGAGGTGACCATGTCGACCAGCAGGAGGGCGTCCCCCTTCCCTGCACCCAATGGTGCGATGTCATTGCGGATGCCCGTCGAGGTCTCTGCGTGCACGACGGCGATGATCGAGGGGTTCGGATGAGCCGAGAGGAGGTCATCAGGCGGGATGGGGGTGCCCCAGGGGGCGTCCACCCGGATGAGGTGCGCCCCCAGTCGGCCCGCGACCTCACACATGCGCTCACCGAACACGCCGTTCACCCCGATCACGACGGGATCTCCGGGCCGAACGAAATTCACGAAGGAGGTTTCCATGCCGGCGGAACCGGTCCCACTGACAGGCAACGTCAGCGCGTTGGCGGTGGCGAAGACCTGACGCAGGCGGTCGTTGGTGGCGTCGAGAATGGCCAGGAATTCGGGGTCGAGGTGCCCCAGGACCGGCCCGGCCAGGGCCTGGGCGACCTCAGGGTATGGATTGGAAGGACCTGGGCCCATGAGGAGGCGGTCGGAGATCGGCACCGGCGCATCGTGGCAGAACCTTGCTCGCCTGCGCCAACGCGCCCTCGATCAAATGGCGCCTTCCAGTAGATTGCCTGCGTGGAACGGGTTCTCTTTGCTCACCGGGTACTCCCCCCGCTCCCTCCCGACGTGGCAAAGGATCCTGGTCCGTACGCTGAATGGGTACAGCGCCGTGAGGAGCGACGGCCCCGCCAGTTCGTGGTGCGGCCGGATGCCGAGCCACTCCAACTGGTGATGGTCATCACCGGAGAGCCTCCGCCGGAGACCGTCCAGTCGCTGCACGCGCTCCAACGGCAGACGTTCGCCCGCTGGATGCTGACGGTGGTCGTCGAGAATGCCTGGCAGACTGCGTTTACCGCTCTCCTGAGCGTGTCCGGCCTGCAGCGGACCAGCCAGCGGGTGCGGGTCGAGATCGTCGACGACTCGTCTCCCCCCGCACACATGCTCCGGGTGGGGTTGGCCGCCAGCAGCGGGTCGAACATCTCTCTGCTGTTCCCAGGGGACGTCTGGGCCGCCGATGCCGTGGCACAGCTGGTCAGCTCTCTATCGCCCCGGACGGTCGTGTACGCCGACGAAGACACGGTCACCGCCGGAGGTCGGCACGTGGACCCACGCCTCAAGCCGGCCTACTCCGCTGAATTCCTCCTCTCGTCCTCCTACATGGGCCGGCCGCTGGCCCTGGGGTCCGAAATCGTTCCGCAGTTGGCCGGGTCGACGGGGAGTATTCCCGACCTGGAGCATGACCTCGCGCTGCAGGCATGCGAGGTGGCAGAGGCGATCGTCCATCTCCCTGAAGTTCTCTGCCATCGCCTGCTGCCCGCCGCAGCTTCCGGGGGAGCCGTCGATCACGTGACGGCCGCCCTCGAACGCCGGGGCGTCGCGGCACAGGTCACGCCAGGCCCCGCCAGCGGCACCTACCGGGTTCGACGGCACCCCACCGGATCGCCCAGCACCACCATCATCATTCCCTTTCGCGACGAGCCACGATTCATGCGAGCCTGCATAGAGTCGATCGACGCAACCAGGGGCGTCGGGCACGTGGACTTCGTGCTGGTCGACAACGGATCGGTGCAACCAGAGACCCAGACGTTGCTCGAACGGCTGGCCCAAAGGGACGACGTCGCCGTTCTCCCCGATGCCCGGCCATTCAATTGGTCCGAGCTGAACAACGCCGCGGCCACGCTGGCGAAGGGCGACGTCTTTCTCTTTCTCAACAACGACATCGAGGCCTACGAGACCGGGTGGATCGACCTCCTCGCCACGCAGGCCATGCGTCCTGACGTGGGCGCAGTCGGCGCTCGGCTGCTCTATCCCGATCGACGACTCCAGCATTGTGGCGTGGTCATCGGGATGGGCGGTGCCGCCGATCATGTCCTCGCCGGTCTCGATGAGGGCCAGCCGGGCTATCTCCACATGGCAACGTCGACGCGGGAAGTTGCCGCCGTCACCGGAGCCTGCCTGGCCACGCGACGCAGCGTCTTCGAGGCGTTGGGCGGGTTCGACGACGCTCTCGGCGTCGACCTCAACGACATCGACTACTGCCTACGGGCGCAACGCAGCGGGTTGAAGGTGCTGTACGAGGCCAATGCCGAGCTGATTCACCACGAATCGCCCAGCCGCGGGTTCGCAGGGGGAGCGAGGGACATTATCAAGTTCATCGAGCGCTGGCGGGCATCGATCTTGTCGGGCGATCCATACCTGAGCCCAAATCTCACACGGATAGACTGCTCGTGCGCGCTGCGTGATCCGAAGGAAGACGAATGGTGGCATCAATGGTACGCGAGGTTCTCTAACAATTGAGCGACCACCTTTCTCCGAGCGCGCATCCCGACGATGCCACGCCGCGCATGTTCACACGGCCGTCCGATGTCAGCGATCCATTTACTCCGCTTCGCCACAGCGCGGAGATCGCCAAGCTCCATCGTGAATGGATCGTCAGGATTGTCCCACCAGCGAAGCCGTCCGCCGGGCAACGGGCCATTCGCGTGGTTCGTCGCATGGCGAACCGGGCCGGCAGTGTCGATCGAGAGATCATCGCTGACGTGATCAGAGCCATCGACGCGCTGGCCAACCGCTGCGACGAATTGTCTGACCGCCTGGAGCATCAGCACATCGTCCTCGACGACGCGGTGACGATTCTCGGGGAAGAGATCACGCGCCTCCGGGCCGGATCGAAGCCGCTTGTCGGCGACGACGTGGGGACAACCCTCCCCTCGCCGCTGCGCCAGGAGTGATGTGACAACGGACAGGATGAGCCTCTTCCTCAGTCGAGCCTGGAAAGCGTCCGGATCAGAGCTGTCGTTTGTCACCCGTGCCGTGGCCGGGGCCGCATCGCGCATGAGCCCGGTAACCGTCGTGGTTCCTTCTCCTGCGGGTCCGAGCGAGGCCGACGGGGCCTTCGACCTATTCGGGACCGGAGTCGGTCCTGATGGATCGTGGCCGGCGGCAGCCGAAGCGGCCTGGCCGAGTGCACTCCCGACGGCGACGACCATCATCGTCGATGAGCCCGACGATTCCACTCTTGCCCTCCTTGATCTCCACGCCCCGGGCCACCCGGTCCACAGGATCACTCCTTCAGCCGGCGATCAAGGTCCGCTCTCATCGTTGCAATTCACGGGCGGAATGGGTGATCCCGACTTCATCGGCCTGCACGTGCCGATCAACCCACTCGCCGCGACGCACCGGCACAACGGGCTCGGGTTCACCGGCTACCTCCTCGTGCTCTCGGACCGGATCGGTGCACCCGACGTCGTTCCGCCCCCCGCACTGGCGGCCTGGCTGACGGCGCGGTTTCCCACCTTGGAGGTCGTGGTCGTCGAAGATGCCACGGCGGCGGTGTGGCGAGGGCGCGCCCTGCGCGGCGTCGTCTCCGTCTATACGCGCACCGATCTGTGGCGGCTTTTGGCCCATGCCAGAGCGACCATTGACCTCGCACCCGGGCGGATCATCGCCCGCGAGTGCATCGAGTCACTCCGGTTCGGGACCCCGATCATCGTTCCCGAACACAGTGCGGCACATGCTCACGCGGACGCTGGAGGAGGTATGACGTTCGCCGATGTCCCAGAGCTCCTGGCGTGCGTCTCCCGGGTCCGCGACGAGACGGCACACGCCACCATGTCTGCCCAGGGTCGCATGTACGCCGATGCACATTACGGAAACCCGAGGTCTTTCGTGGAGAGCGTGGCGCGGGCCCTCAGCGCACCGATTCCGATCGCTCGCTACGCCGAGCGATCAGGTGCCTGATCGTCTCCAGTAGACCCCGGTCCAGTCCACCGGGATGATGGGGTCGTCGATCCCGTTCGCAGCGCGGAAGTCAGTGACTGCCTGTTGGCACGCTTCGATGCATCCATAATCATCGACGATCACGAATCCGCCCGGAGACACCTTGTGATAGAGGGATTCGAGGATCTGGATGGTGGATTCGTAGTAGTCGCCATCCAATCGCAGCACGGCCAGGGCATCGACCGGGGCCGTGGGCAGGGTGTCCTTGAACCAACCTTCGAGAAAGAGCACCCGGTCGTCGAGCAAGCCGTAACGGGCGAAATTCGCGCGCACCTGCTCCTGACTCACCGCCAGTTCTTCGAATATCGACTGATCGATGGGCACATCCTGGGGAAAGTTGACCTCGTCCGGAACCGGCAACCCGCGAAATGAGTCAGCGACCCAGACGCGCCGGTCGTGCACCCCATAGGCGGCGAGTATCCCTTTCATGAAGATCGTCGCTCCGCCGCGCCACACTCCGGCCTCCAGGAAGTCGCCGGGGACGTCATCTCGAAGAACGGTCTCGACGCATTGCTGGATGCAGTCGAGGCGAAGCATCCCGATCATGGTTTCGGCGTCTTCGGGCCAGTCCTTGCCGATCATCCGTATATCTCTCTGCTGGGCCAGTTCGTAGGGATCTCGGCCCGGTTCGTCGTTCATGAACAGCATCCGGGTCAGGCACGCCTTCAAGAGCTCGAAGTAACGGGCCTGCGCGTTCAGCGCGGTTGGACCATCCGCAACGATCCCGGTCGTCCCGCTGGACCGCACGACAGCAGGCAGAGGCGGGCGGCTCGCCAGGAGCCTCTCGAGCTCCGCCATCCGTTCCGCTTGGAGGGCGAGCATGCCCTCGAGTGGCGCCACGATGCCAGCCAAGCGCCGGGACTCCTCGCGAGACTCTGCGAGCTCCTTGGCGAACGTGTCGCGCTCCGCCCGCAGGCGACGGTCGGAATAGGAGAGAAGGCCGCTGGTCGTTGCTTGCAACTCGCGGTATCGCGTCGAGAGCTCGTCATAGCGATCTTCGACCGTCGAGTTCGATGAAGCCCCATCCGGGCCTTCCGGCGGCACGTCTGCTGTTATGCCGGTACGACGCTCGACCACCTCTTTGGTTGCATGCAGGTAGGCGCGACCCCAGAATGCGTCGGGTTCGAGACAGGCTCCGTTGGCCCAATCGTTCCAGGCGTTGACGACGACGATACCGTTGGCGCCTTCGGCCTTCTGCTGCCGATCCAACGCAGTGGCCAACCATTGTGCGTACCGCTCGGGTGTGGAGTCTTTCCAGACAGTGGCTCCGCCCTCGGCATGGTTGGGCGTGTCGTCCCAAGCCGGAGCAACGGATGGGTACTGCGTCCACAAGGGGGTGGGGCGTCCCAAGGCCTCCGAGGCCATTTCGCCGTAGGTGCGGACGGTTGTCGGGGCCTCAGAGGAAGGAGGGTGCGGGAGCATGGCGATGCTGGCGTCGAACCCCATTTTTGCCGGTTCATCCCCGCGCACATCGTCCTCGAACATCACCAGCCAGGGCGGCTCCACGCCGGCACGCAGACACTCGGCTTGCCACCGCTCGACCGTGCGCCACGGATCGGGAAGGAGGTGCGGGGAGGCGACGACCAGGAGGGGACGACCGTGGACCCTGATGTACCGCGGGTCTTTGAAGTACGCAATGAGCGAGAGGATGTGCGCCACGTCATCGTCCTCGTCCGAGGAGTGCTCGAGCAGCACGTCGCCGGCGGAGGCCTGGTGCACCCTCTTCCAACTCTCGTTGGCCCAACACACGGCGAACGGGAAGTGTGGCGATCCCGAGGCCAGCACCTCACGGAGCGGTTCCTCGAAGAGCTCGTGGCCCCCGAACCAATAGTGGAGGTAGAGGAACCCTGAGATGCCGTGTCGGAAGGCGAGGCGCGCCTGTGCGTGACGGGTCTGCGCGACGCGTTGGTCGTAGAAACCGAGCTCTCCGGGGAGGTGCGGCTGCCGGTGCCCGGGGTACTGCGGCTTGGCCCCGGCCACGAGGTTCCATTCGGAGAATCCCTGCCCGTACCACGCGTCGTTCTCGAGCACCTGATGGAACCGCGGCAGGTAGAGCGCCAGGGCGCGCGGAGGCCCTCCGGGCCCGCCAGCTTCCACCATCAGCTCCCTTTCGGGGAGGCCAGGGTACGCAGGATTCCGTACCCACGCCGCAGCGGCGCCATCATCCGAAAGGACTTGGTCGCCAACAACGCGCGTTGCCGTTGCTCGCTTTCGGCCAAGGCGCCATTGAGGTGCGCGATGATCTGATCCAACCCAGCCACGTGTCCATCGAGTGCCTCGATGTGCCTCACGAGATTGGCGACCTGCTCGTGCAGGGCCGCGTTGGCGGCGGACGACTCGCGTAGGTCCTGGCGCACGATGGCGCTCCGCACTCCTTCATGGTCGAACTGATCGGTCAACTCACTCACGCGCCGGGCCAGAGCGGCCACGGCCTGCGTCCCGTTGTCACGAACCGCCCTCATCACGAATTGGTAGGACTCGGCTTCGGGATCGGCCAGGATTTCGTCCACCGTCGACTGGCGGACGTTCTCCCGTTTGATCTCCAGCTCGGTGCCGAAGAGCGGCACGATCACCCGCTTGGTGTCGACGACCAGCAGGCCTGCCTCCTCGAAGAGCTCCCGGATCGTCTCGAGCGTGAAGAAGCGCATGTGCGTGCGGTCCAGCAGTCCGAGGTCGCGGTAGGCGAAGTCTCCCTGCAGGAGTGACAGACGGACATCGCCATGTGCCACGTTGGGAAACGACGCAACGACCACTCCGTCCGGCTTGAGCTTGTGTACCGCCGACCTCAATGCAACGAGTGGATCCCGGAGATGCTCGAGCACGTCGCCGCAAAGGACGACGTCGAACGATTCGTCATCGACCTGATTCCACACCTCGCCGCGGTCGATGTCCCCGACCACCACCCGCTCCGCCCATTCCTCAGCCAACGCTGCCGCGGCAGGATCGATCTCGATGCCGATGACCTTGCACCCTCGCTTCACCATGGCCTTGGTGATGTACCCGATGGCGCACCCGACCTCGAGAACCGATTTGTTGTGACCGACCATGGCCAGAGCAAACGCATGCGTGTTGTTCGGTGCGTCCGGATCGACTGTCATGTCATAGACGAAGTCCAACGAGCTTCCCTTCGATCGAAAGCAGATGGGTGAAGGTGCCGGAAACGAGTGCGGCGCAGCCACGATCACTATAACTTACGGCCCGATTCCCCCCGGGCCCTTTCGTCGACGAATCCGCAGCATGGCTCGATGATCGGGTTCTCGGTGCGCCCGGGCACCGCCGCCCGGCGAGGGTGCCGCCGGCGAGTCCGAGGTCTCGACGTACGACGGGGCACGGGAAGGTTCCACATAGGCCCCAGGCGAGAGGTCCAGCAGTCGGGGCAGCGTCACGTGCTGGGGCCCTTGCACCACCGCGGCCCACTCCTCGACCGACCGGGCCAGCTCGACGCGGCCCGGAAGAAAATCGACCGGGACATAGCCGAGCACCGTGTCGCCCGCATCTGACGGCAACTCCCGAGTGACCTTGTAGGTGATGTCGTCTGTCGAGGGATCCACGGCTGACGAGAGGCACGCGGTCCCGGGAAACGGCAGCTCCCATATCTGCCCGACACAGAGGCGTGCCGGGCCTCCGGCCGTGGCGCGCACCGACGCTGCTCGTGGGCTCCCCGCTGTCTCCAATGTGGCCCGACCGAAGACGTCGACCAGCAGGTGGAGTTCGAGCGACCGTGGAGGCATCCAATCTGACCAGGCCCGCTCCACGATCGCGCCCAGGCCGTCCTGCGACGGACCGGGGGGATTGGGAAGGCGCCCGATACCGGTGGCGGGCATGAACAGGGGCAACGCCTCGTGATGCCGGAAGCCTCGCTCCACCTCGCTCGCCGTGGTCTCCAATGGCCCGTTCGGGGGCTCGGGAGGAGGGAGCGGCGGCCGGAACTGAGCCAGGGGAAGGAGGGCTGCCGGGGGCGTCCCATTGGCGTACGCCCACCGGTCTGGGGGTCCGGCAGTGACGGTGAGGTAAGCGCAGAAGGCGGCGACGTCGGTCGCCACGGCCTCGAGGCGTCTCCTCCAGTCAAGGTAATAGTGTCCCTCGGCGACGACCCCGAATGGCTCCACTCCCGGCTCCACCAAGGGGTGCCAGGCCGCGCTCCCCGCATGAAGCACAATGGGCACAGACGGCGATCGGTCGCTCGCCAGCCGCACCACGCGTTCGACGAACGTGCCGTCGCGCAACGCGTGGAGACCGCCCCCCTCGAGCATGAGCACCCATCGCCCCCTCGTGCGGGGAACGCCCGTCTCCCCGCGGACGACGATTTCGAAGTCGTCGCAACTCTGGTCAGCCACCGAGAGCATTGCGGACATGGGCACGACGACACTCAGTGCCGGCGCCCACACTCTCTTGATCTGGACCAGGCGGCCACCCACATCCAGCTCGGGATGGAGATGCCTGGCCGCGGACAGTCCGCTCTGGTGGACACCGTCGGACCGGGAGTAGCCCCAGCGGCGATAGTGGAGCGGCGAGCTGTGCAGGGGTCGGCCGAATATCCCGTTCACCCCGAGCCGGACGAAGAAATCCCAGTCCTCGTGGCCCACCGATTGCTCCGATCGGAACGAGAACCCGGCGTCGAAGACGGCGCGGTCGACCAGCCCCCCCATGCCGCAGTAGTTTCGGTGCAACAAGAGATACAAGTTGTACGGGGGCATGACCAAGAGGCGTCTCTCATTGCCCGTGAACTGCAGATCCGGATAGACGAACCCGACATCTTCTGGGGCGTCGGCCAGGGCGGCCAACGCGAGCTCGACGTGGTTGTCCCCCACGGTGTCATCACTGTCGAGAAAGAGAAGAGCCTCACCATCGGTGTGGGCCACCCCGAGATTCCTTGCCGACCCCGGGCCCCGGTTCTGCTGACGGACGACGTCCGTCACGTCTTCCCTCAGACGATCCAGCACGGACAGACTGAAAGGATCGGTGGATCCGTCGTCGATGACGACGATCTCTTCAACCGGTCGGGACTGTCGCCGGATGGACCGCACGGCCTCTTCGATGATTGCGCCGTCATTGAAGAACGGGATGACCGCGCTCACCTTCACGTCGGCCCCGGCCTTCACTCGACGGATCACGACAGTCCGTTACCCGACCAAGCCAGCCAGAAGTTGCCCGTACGCTGCCGTGTGGCACGCCGCCGCCGCCTCGTCCCCGTGGTCGGCGCGCCACTCATGGACCCTCGACGCGGACACGCCTGACGACCGGAGCGTCGCCGCGACAGCGGGCTGCGGCGTGCAGAAGGCATCGATCACGTTGCCGTAGCGCGAGGTGACATAGGTCAGCCATGCCTGATCCGACACACCCTCGCCGCCCGTGTCGACCACGACCTGGATGGATGGATAGGCGGCCCGGAGAGCCGGCACCAGATCGGCCCCGAAGCACGCCCCGACGATCTGGACCACATCGATCTCCCGGCTGGCGATGAATTCGATGATGAACTCGGCCCACCCGCCGCGGTGCATGAGCGCGCTGAGGTGCCAGCTCTCACCGCCAGACGCGGGCGAAAACCGGGCGAATGCCTCACCACCGATGTCGACCGCGACGACATGTTGACGAAAACTCTGGGCTGGAATGTGCGAAATCCAGGTCGCGAGGTCCTCATCGGCGGCGAGCGAGGAGACGATGTACAGCACGCCGGCTGGGCGCGGCACCAACCCTGTGCCGCGTTCCCCCCATGAGTAGCCTCTGGCGATCAGCTCCCCCAGCCGTGCCGTGGCGAGTGGGTTCTCCGCCTGGTCCGAGAACGAGCACCGGAAGCGATCTTCGGGCTCGCGTTGATCGATCTCCCCGAGGAACTTGGCCCACTCCTCGGCCGGGAGGGAGAGGGAGATGTGTCGACTCGCCTTCTCCCAGGTCACCGGGGACGATCGTAGCCGCGGCCCGGAGAGCCTCGGCCGTATGGTCAGGGCGTGCGCGGCTTCCCCCCGCGTCGCCGGGCTGCGTCGCCCAGGGCACGCAACGGTGCCGACACGCGCCAGCTGGTGGAGGACAGGAGTCCTGCGACCCGGTCGAGCGCGCGCCGTTCCGCCTCGGCATGGGCGCGGCCAGCGTCTTGGGCCTGGCGTAGCTGCGCGCGCAGAAGATCCACCTCCGCGTGGGGCTCACGCCGTGACGGGGTGGAAGGATCCAAGGACGAGAGGAAGTCTGGCCCGATGGTCAGGCCGCACCGGCCCAATACTTCCAGCGCGGTGCGGCGATCGCTGACCCATTGCACCTCGTCGAACGATGCGCCGTCCGCGGGTGATGGCCTCAGGCGATGGAGGTACGTGACCTCTCCCGTGTCCACAATGCCGCAACTGAGACCGACCGCAAGCCGAACGGTCCACCCCTCCGCGGCCGGAGGTATCTGCTGCACGATCACTCGCTGCACGGCGAGACGGGGCAGTGCCAGGCCCCGCAACTGAAGAGGGGGCGAGGCCAGGTGCTCGATCAGGTCGAACGGCATGGGCGCGGAGACCTTCGGTCGCTCGACGCTGGTCACGAACCGACCGTCGCCCGTGACGGCCGCCTCGACCACCTGGGCAGCCACCGGAGAGGACAGGGCTCTCCCCCCGGAACGCCGGCCGTGGCCGGCAAACGTCTCGGCCCAGTGTGCGAACACCACGTCGTCGGGATAGAGGGCCGCCACATACGAGGAGCGAGCCCGGGCCACACCCGATCCGAAGGGCGTACCCGAACCGATCTGCGTGCGATCGACCACGTTGACCCTGGTCGAGAATTCCGTATCGAATGTTCCGACCAGCTCCCTCACTTCCTGCATCCCTGACGGTTCACCGTCGGCCACGATGACGTGGATCTCAAAGTCCCGACGGGTTTGTGCCGCCAGTGACAGGAGGGTGTCGGCGATCCGCGGTGCGTCGGACATCCGGCAGAGCACGAGCGCAGCCAGGCTGAAGGCCTCGTCAGTCATCGTAACCGAACCTGTGGCGCGCGTAGTCGTGGCCGATGAACTGCGACACGCGTCCGTCAGGGTCGAATGGAGTCGGGAGCCGATTGCCCGCTCGACGTTCGTCAAATGCCTCCACGGCCCGACGCTGAGGTTCGGACCCGGACGCCAACAGCGCGTGCCGATCCATCTCGAGCAATTCGGGGTGCGACCACTTCCACGCCATCATGAGCGACGCTTCGGCCGAGTAGTACACCTCCGCCTCCCCGGCCACGATCTGCCCCTGCGCATCCAGCCTTTTGTCATGGAACACGCTCGCCGCGGGCTCATAGATCACGCGATACCCCTCGAGGCGGGCCCGCCAACTGAAGTCGACGTCATCGCAATACATGAAGAAGCTCTCCTCATCAAAGCCACCAAGGACCTCGACCACCTGGCGGCGGATGAGCATGCACGAGCCTGAAGCCCAACTTGTGTCACCCGTGCGACGGCAAAACTCCTTCGGATGCTCGAGTGGAACCTGCCTGGCCTCGACGATGCCGGCATCAGGGACATCCATTGCGGCGCAGAGCATGCGCACGAGGCCGGGGCTGGCGTAGCAATCGGGATTGATGATAAGGACAAGCTCACTGCCCGAGCAGCGGAACAGATCGTTGTTGCCGCCCGCTGATCCCCGATTCCGATCGAAGTAGTGGTACGCCAACCTCTCCCCGCCGCAGCGAGACACGGTGCTCGCAAGTCCCGCCACCTGGGCAGGGCTCAACACGGGAACGGGCGAACTATCCCCTATCAGGAGCGTCGCAGACCCGAGAGAGCCCTGATCCTGCGCCTCGGCCACAGCACGGTCGACGCTGCGCAGCAAGGTCGCAACGCCGTCCGCCGTGTGTCGATACAGGACCACGTGCACGGCAAGTGCCGGAGCGGGCGATTCCACCTCAGTCAAGCGATGTCCGGGGAGGCCAGGCCAAAGAGAGCGACTCGTGTGCCAACGAGAGGTTGGGGTTGTACGCGGGGTCGTTCACGACCCATGCTCCCCAGCGTTGATGGAGGTAGCGAATGTCGCGGTCAAAACGTACGGCGTCTGCGCCCATGAGCGGCCCACCATCATCGGGATTGACATGGCGGATCAATTCGGCGTGCGGTATCCACGCGGTACGCCAACCGGCCTCGCGCAGACGCAGGCAGAGATCGACGTCACCGAAAACCCCGGTGAAATGCTCCTCGGAGAACCCACCGACCTGGTCGAACGCCTCCCGCGTGACGGCGAGGCAGGCCCAGCTGACGGCGGACGGGCAGCGCGCCAGGCGCAACAGCCCCGCATACCCGTGCCCCAGGCGGTGGTCGCCCCGGCGGTAGGGATTGCCGACGGTGCCCCCGAGGCCGATGACAAATCCCGCGTGGTGCACCAAGAGGTCCGGATACAAGAGCTTGACTCCGACACAGGCGATCCCGGGATACGTGAGGGCACCGACGATCTCGTGCAGCCACGAATCACTGAGCACTTCGATGTCGTCGGCCACGAAACACAGCACGTCCCCGGTCGCCGCCTTGGCGGCCGCGTTGCGTTGGGCCGAATCGCTGAGGTCTTGGGAATTCTCCATGACGGTCAGCCACCCCGTGCGCTCGACGAACATCTGTCGCATGGGGGGACGAAAGGCACCATCGTCGACGACGATGATCTCCAGGTCGGGATACGGGGTCAAAATCCGGATGCTCTCGACGCAGCGACGAAGCCGTTCACCGGTACGGGGAAGGACGATCACGCTGACCTTGGGCGGAACCTTCGGAAGCGCCCAGCGGATCCGGTTGTAGCTCGTGCCCCACATCGTGGTGATCTCGGCGTCAACCCCGACCCGCTCCAGGTGCTCTTGGACCACGAGGCGCGAGGCTTCGACCACGTACGGTTTGGCCGACACGGAAGAAGCGGTCGATTCGGCGTGCACCCTCCAGTGGTACAGGACGTGCGGGAGATGGACGACCTGATCCGGCCCGACGTGTTCGAGGACCCTGAGAACAAGGTCCCAGTCCTGGCTGCCCTCGTAGCCGACCCGAAAGCGGCCGACCCGTTCCACCAGATCCGTGCGCAGCATGCAGAGATGCGAGAAATAGTTCTGCCCCAGTATGAGAAGTGGATCGAAATCAGGTTTGAAGTAAGGCTCGCGCCTGTTCCCGTGCGTATCGATGTGATCCTCGTCGCTGTACACAATGGCTGCTGCGGGAGACTGGTCGATGGCCAGGACGGCGATGGCGATGGCGTGCTCAGCCAGCAGGTCGTCATGATCCATGAGGCAGAGCCACGTGCCGCGCGCCAGGTCGATCGCTGAGTTCGAGCACTCCGAGATGTGCCCGTTGGCCTCTCTTCGGTGCACCAGAATGCGCTCATCGAGCGCGGCGTACTCATCGAGCACCTTGGCCACATAGGGCAGCGTCGAGCAGTCGTCGGCGATGCAGAGCTCCCATTTCGTATAGATCTGTGCACGCACCGAGTCGATGGCTTGCCGCAGGAACTCCTCCGGTGGGTTATAGACCGGGAGGATGATGGAGACCAGGGGCTGTTCGTCGACCTGCGCCAGCCGAGCGAGCAACTCGCCCCGGCGGGCAGGGTCTATCGTGTCGTAGAGCTCGATCCACCGTGCGTAGCGCGTGTCCTCCCACACGAACTCTTCGTCGAGTTCGGGCGACGCCACATCGACGACCTGCGCCGCGACGGGCCGATTCCGAAGGAACAGTCGATGAACTCGATGCTTTCCCGCACGTGCGATGCCACGCCACCCGGCGGCGCGACGGGCGGCGGTCAACTCCTCCTGGACCCTCGCCAGTTCCTCGCGTGTCTCGGCCCAGGCGCCCGTCGCCGCAGTCAGGTCGTCGACCAACTTCTCCTGGTGGCGCAGTGCGTCCAGCAGTGATTCGACGGTGGCCTGGGTCCGCCGTAGACGCTCGAAGGTCTCCTGCGCGTCGAGCGGAGGGTCGGAGATGGCTCCCGCGCCGGTCGGATCACTCATTGGCATCGCACGTGCATTATGTCCACATCGACCTCACGGAAGAGCGATGTGGCGTCCAGCTCAACACCTCCAAGGCGTTCTCCCTGCTCCGGGTGCTTCAGGCGTTCAAAGAATGCTGAGGACGATGCCGTCGAGGATGTCCTTTTCCGAGGCGATCACCTCGTCGCACCGATAACGGTCGGCCACTGCCTCGAGGACCAGCGCGCCGGCGAGGAGCACGTCCTCGCGGCCCGGCACCATGCCCACGAGCCCGCGGCGATCGCGGACCGACAGCGAAGCCAGCATGTCGCACATACCCCGGATTTCCTCCAGGGTCAACGTGGCATGATGCAACTTCTCCACGTCGTACTCCGCGACGCCGAGTTTGAGCGAGGCCAGCGTGGAGACCGTTCCGGCCAGACCGACCAAGCGCCGCGCGCGGTCGAGGTTCACCAGCGCTGGCAACGCTGCTTCCCCCCCGATGAGCGCATCGGTGATCGCCAACCGTGCCGCCGACACTTCCGCGACCGTCGGGGGATCGCCTTTGAAGAAGCGCTCCGTCAGCCGCACGCATCCGAGCTGGAGCGACACGGAGGACACCGAGCCCGCTCTCCCGAGGGTGATCTCGGTGGAACCGCCGCCGATGTCGACGACAAGGGTGTCCCCGTCGAAGGAATCCAGGTCGGCGCTGGCCCCTCGATACGCCAGGGCTCCTTCCTCGGTGCCGCTCAGGACTTCCGGGTCGGCCCCTACGGCAGCCTTCGCGGCTTCGGTGAAGGCCGCCCCGTTCTCCGCGTCCCTGACCGCAGACGTGGCCACCATGCGAATGCGTCCGGCGCCGAAGCTGTCGATGGAACGGCGGTACTCCTCGAGCACGCTGACCGTCCGGGCGATGGCTTCGGGTGCGAGCACGTTCGTCCTGTCCACACCCTGGCCCAACCTGGTGATGCGCATGAGGCGCACCAGTTCGCGTCCCGTGTCATCGGCCACCAGAAGGCGGGTCGAATTGGTCCCACAGTCAATCGCCGCGACAGCCGATGTCGTCATGAGACGACGAGATCCGCCACAGGGATCTCCACCTGCTCGCTGACCCACCGGCCTACCGGGTCGTCGCCCCCGGCGAGCCACCACGCCACGTGGGCATGCAGGCACTTGACGCCGTTGCGCGTTCCTCCCACTCCACCTTGGGGCCGCGGCCCGTGCCAATCGGCGGGGATCAGTGCGTCGCGCTCTGCGGCATAGCGAGCGTGGGCCAACCGCAACAACTCGGCGTCCACTTCGCTCTCGGCCCTGCGCACGCCGCCGTGCGACTCCAGTCGTCCCACCGCGGAGCGTATCTCGGGGTCCACCAGCCAGTACCGGGTCGGCATCGGCTCGCCGTCGCGCAAGTGCGGATCGTTGGCGATCACTGCAGGCTGGCCACCCCTCCGGCGCACCACCACGGCGAACGACCCGTTGGGCACCCGACCGAGAAACCCTGTGACGCTCTCGAGATCGGATGGTGGCGGGACCGGGGCGCCGTGGGCTCGGCGGTCGGTCGTCAACGCCAGAATTCGAGCGAGTTCACGATGCGACCCAGCATGCCGCTCGGCTGCGTTGCGTGGTGCGCCTTCGACGTCGGGTGCTCGGCGCCGGCGGCCGTCGTCGCTGCCTGTGTCGTGGCGGTCTCGGCCCCCGGAGGAAGCCCGGACTCCGAGGACGGCGCAACCGGCGCGCTCAGCGCGGGATCGCCGGCATACGGAGAACCGGCCTTGGACGCACCAGTGGGAGGCAGCACTTCAAAGGCCTGCTGGCCCGGACTGACCAGCTGGTCCTGTTCACGCGCGATACGGGCGATCTCGGCCGAGTTGCTCAGGTTCTTGCTCTCCTGGGCCAACGCCGCATCCTGTTGGTGGAGCTCGCTCAATTGTGCACTCGCGCTGGCCAGACTCGCGTGCTGATGGTAAAGGGCGTTGGCCGGGAACCACGCCCCGAGGACCGCGGCCGACAGCAGTGCCCCTCCGATCAGCAGGAATCGCGAGCGCCGCGCTTCTCGTGACCGCCGGTGCTTGGCACGGCCCCGTGTGACCCCCTGCCGACCCTTATCCGGAGACACCGAGATCACCACTCGTCGCGGCCAGAGCAGAGCGACCCGGAAAGGTGGCGGATTGACCGAGATCCTCTTCGATGCGCAGCAGCTGGTTGTACTTCGCCACACGATCCGAGCGTGCCGGCGCCCCCGTCTTTATCTGACCGGCGTTCACGGCGACTGCCAGATCGGCAATGGTCGTATCCTCGGTCTCGCCCGAACGATGGGAGATGACGGACCGGTACGACGAACGGTTGGCCAATGCCACCGTCTCGAGCGTCTCGGTCAAGGTCCCGATCTGATTGAGCTTGACCAGCACGGCGTTGGCCACACCCTCTCGGATTCCCCGCTCCAGCAACGTCACATTGGTGACGAACACATCGTCCCCTACGATCTGGACCTTGTTCCCGAGGGCCTTGGTGAGTGCCGCCCAGCCATCCCAGTCCTCTTCGGCCATGCCGTCCTCAATGGAGACGATGGGGAAACGGTCAACCAGGTTTACCCAATAGTCGACCATTTCGGCCGAGCTCAATGTGCGACCTTCTCCCGACAGCACGTAGGACCCGTTGTCCCAGAATTCGCTCGTGGCCGGATCCAAGGCGAGCGCGACTTCTTCGCCCGGTATGCGGCCGGCCAGCTCGATGGCCTCTACCAGCAATTTCACCGCATCCTCGTTGGCTGGAAGGTCCGGTGCGAAGCCCCCCTCGTCTCCCACGGCCGTGGCCAACCCGCGCTCGGCGAGGACGGACCGCAAGGCGTGATACGTCTCGGTCCCCCAGCGCAGGGCCTCGCTGAACGACGCGGCGCCGACGGGCATCAACATGAACTCTTGAAAGTCGATCGAGTTGCGGGCGTGGACCCCGCCGTTCAGCACGTTCAACATCGGCACGGGCAGGGTGTGCGCGTTGGTCCCACCGATCGAACGGAAGAGGGGCAATCCCAGCTCGTCCGCCACCGCCTTGGCGTTGGCCAGGGACACGGCCACGAGCGCATTGGCGCCCAACCTTCCCTTGTCCGGTGTCCCGTCCAGATCGATCAGGGTGAAATCGACACCGCGCTGATCGAGCGCGTCCAGGCCTTCCAGCGAGTCGGCAATGTCCCCGTTGACGTTGGCCACAGCCTGCAATACACCCTTGCCGCCAAAGCGGCTTCCCCCATCGCGCAGCTCGACCGCTTCGTGCATCCCCGTCGACGCGCCCGATGGAGCAATGGCGCGGCCCCGGGCACCGGAATGGAGGATCACCTCGGCTTCGACGGTCGGGTTGCCGCGAGAGTCGAGGACCTCCCGACCGATCACGTGCTCAATGGCGCTCACTACGTCACTCCCTCGGCATCGACCCTGGTGGGATACCGGATCACAAGACTAGTGGGTGCGCCTGTCGGGGATGGGGAGGGCGGCTGACGCTCCTTCGCGCGCGACCACCTCGTCTTGAAGCGTCAAGGCGCGCCACCGCAATGCCAGCTCAGGGTCCACCCCGAGGCGGCGGGCCAGATTGGCCACGTCAAAGAGCACGTCGCCGACACGTTGCGCAATTGCGTCGCGGCCCCCGGGCAGCGTCGCCTCGGCGGCACCCACAACGGGGTCCGCCTCGAGACGCGCCAGAGCGTCGAGACGCGCCGTGAGGTCCGTCGGGGTGGCGCCGAGCCCGGGCAGACCGACGGAAAGGGCCTTGCGTTGCAGCTTGGTGGACAACAAGAGGGCGGGTAGGTCAGTCGGTATGCCCTCGGTCACGCTGGAGCGACCCTTCTCCTCCTTCTTGATCTCTTCCCAATTGGCGACCACCTGCTGTGCGCTCCCCGCGATGACACCTGCAAAGACGTGAGGATGGCGGTGGACGAGTTTGTCGTGCACACCCCGGGCCACGTCGGCCAGGGTGAAGAGACCCTCTTCCTGGGCCAGCCTGGCATGAAAGACGATCTGGAAGAGAAGGTCTCCCAACTCCTCTTGCAGATGTTCGCCGGGTACCGTCGCGGTGGCCCCGGCAGGGGCCATATCGACCTCTCGCAACGCGTCGAGGACCTCGTAGGACTCCTCCAGCAGGTGGGGCATGAGGGACCCGTGCGTTTGTGCGTTGTCCCACGGACACTGCTCGCGCAGGGTCTCCATTAGGCGCACCAGGCGCGCCATCTCATGCTCGGGTTCGGCTCGGCCAGAGATTTCGGAAATGTAGAGGGAGGTCAAGTGGTCGGGCTCGAGCGTGCGATCCAGGTCCCACCATCCGACCTGCCTCACCTGTTCGTCCTCGAGCCCGAGATGATGCAAGAGCACCACGTCGGGCTCGGGGCCGTCTCCGTCATAGAGATGCGACAGCTTGATGTCGGAGAGCAACGACTGGGACCAGCATTGGGCCACCAGGAAAGGGCCATGGTCGCTCGACACCTGCAGTGCGAACTGTTCGGCATCGAGCAATCGAACGCCCCGGGCAAGAGGATCGATGCCGAGTCGCTCCCACGCCAAGTCGAGAAACGACAGGCTGGGGATGATGGTCAGATCCACCCGCGGGTCGTGGCGCAACAGCTCGACGGTACGTTCGGCCACCAGGGGTGAGCCCGGAACCGCGTAGACGATCATGTCGGGGGCGTGGGCGGTGGCCGCGGCAACGAGCACTTCCACGATGGCGCTGTACACCTCGGCGAAGGTAGCGGCGGACTCGTAGAGATAATCGAGCGCGACGAAGCCCGACAGGCTTTCCACCGCGGGATGGCGCGCCGTTCGCAGGAATGTGTGCCCTGCATCAGCCATCAGGGCCCGCACGTCACTGGTCAGATACGCCGACCCGGCGGGCCCGAGACCCACCACCGTGACGCGGGGACGGGAACGTCCCACCGCTTACGGGGTCTGTCCGGTCCCCGTACCGGGGCTGTCGACCACCGCATTCAGCACGTCACCCGGCAGCGGTGAGGAAGGCGGGATGACCTGGGCCTTGGCAGGCGTCCACTGGCCGTAGCGCTGGTCCACCGAGATCGCAGCCGTCTTCTCCGCTGCGTTGATCACCGACCGCGCCTTGTTCGCTCCCGCATTCTGCACGGCGGCTTGGACTTCGGACTTGGCCTGGGCGAACGGGGTGGGCGTCCGCTTCGTGATCTGGATAAGAAGGTAGTTGCTGTTCACCGCGATGGGGCTCGAGACGGTTCCCAACGGCAGGTTCTGAATGTTCGAACCGGCCGGCAGCGACGAGGAGATGCCATAGAGGATGTCGCAACCCTGTGGCCCACCGCCCGCGACTTGTGCCGCCACCTGCGCGAAGGGTGTGCCCGACGACACCGCGGCGGCGGCGGCTTGGGCTGCGCTCGCGCTGGTGTACTCGGCCACCGTGAAACACGTGGTATCGAAGCTGGAGCTATGCGCCGTGAAGTAGTTCTCCAGGTCAGCTGCGCTGGAGCCGACACCGGCCTCTTGTTCCTCGAACATACTCACCGTGGCATCGAACTGCAGGGTCCGGTCGACGAACGAGGTGGGCATGGTGGCGAGGACGTTGGCGGCCGTGAGGGCGAGGGATCCCGTGCCACAGGCGTACTTGGTCCCCGCCACATCCTGCAGGATGGCCGTCATCTGTCCGAGGAGCTCGGTGTGCGCCGCCGTCAGGTCGGACGGGTTGACGTGTACGTGCTGCTTCGCTGCCAGCTCGAGCACGAGCTGGTGCCCGATCAGCGTGTCGAGATAGTTGGACGCGAATGACGCGGTCACCGTGGGATGCGCTCCGCTCCCGGTGGGCTGGCCCACGCCGTCGATGGGCGGCAGGCCCGTCTTCCCGCCGGTTCCGACCAATTCCTCGGCATTGAGGAAGCACTGGTAATCGGAACTGTGTGCAATCGCCGTGAGGTCGGAGCTCACCTGGTCTTGGCTGATGGCAACGCCGTTGACCATCGCCGCATTCGACGCCACGGCGAATGCAGCTGCCGCCAGGCCACCGGCCAGAACAATGAGGAGAACGATGAGTCGCTTCACGCGCCGCGCATGTTACAAGGTGTCCGGTCGAGACCCGGTATCAAGAGGAGGTATTAATTCTTCGAGAAGCTGACGCAGCACGTCGGCGGGAAGCTCACCGGAGCGGATCGGGATGAGAAGCTGGGCCAGGTCTTCTCGATAGACCGCTCCGGGCACGAGGCGCCGCAATCGCACTTCCGCGCTGGCGGCGAGGTGCACCGGCAACACTCGAGCCACGGGTTGCTTCGAACCACCCGGACGAACGCTGCTCATGGTGACCTCGCGAATGCCTCGCGCCATGGCAGCCACCCGCAAGCGGGCGAGGGCCAGGAGCCCGAGGGCCGGAGCGGGCAAGGGCCCGTAACGGTCTGCCCACTCGGCTCCGATGTCCTCGACGTCGGCGTCGGACGACACCGAGGCCAGGCGCCGGTAGGCCTCGAGCCTGGCATCTTCCGCCGCGACGTAGTCCTTGGGCAGGTGCGCATCGCCAGGGACGTCGAGGGCCACGGTGGGAGGCGTCGGGCGGGGTTCGCCCCGCGCTTCGGCCACCGCTTCGGCCACGAGCTGGACATAGAGGTCGTAGCCGACGGCGGCGATGTGCCCGGACTGATCGGCTCCTAGGAGGTTGCCTGACCCACGAATCTCCAGGTCGCGCATGGCGATCTTGAATCCCGATCCGAGCTCGGTGTGCTCGCCGATCGTACGCAGCCTCTCGTAGGCCTGTTCGCTGAGGACCCGATCGGCCGGATGGAAGAGGTAGGCGTAGGCGCGTTGTCCCCCCCGGCCGACCCGTCCCCTGATCTGATGCAACTGACCGAGCCCCAACAGATCGGCGCGGTCGACGATCAGCGTGTTGACCGACGGCATGTCGATGCCCGACTCGATGATTGTCGTACAGACCAACACGTCGTAGCGACGTTCCCAGAAGTCGAGGACCACGGTCTCGAGGCTGCCTTCGTCCATCTGTCCATGCGCAATCGCCACGCGGGCCTCGGGCACCAGACTGTGCACCCGGCGCGCCACGGCGTCGATGTCGGAGACCCGGTTGTGCACGTAGAAGGCCTGACCCTCACGAAGGAGCTCTCGCCGCAGGGCTTCGCTGATTGCGGCCGGATCATGTTCGCCCACATAGGTCAGGATCGGCCGTCGGTCGGCGGGAGGGGTATTGACCATGGAGAGATCGCGTATCCCGGTCAGCGCCATCTCGAGGGTGCGCGGGATGGGGCTGGCCGTCAGGGTGAGCACATCGACACCCTCGGCCAACCGCTTCACCGCCTCCTTGTGGGTGACACCGAAGCGCTGCTCCTCGTCGACGACGAGAAGCCCGAGGCGCTTGAAGACCACGTCCTGACCCAACAGTCGGTGCGTGCCGATGACGACATCGATGCTGCCGTCGGCCAGTCCCTCGACGACCTTCTTCTGCTGCGCCGTGGACAGGAATCGGCTCAGGAGCTCGACGCGCACCGGATAGGGGGCGAATCGGTCGGCGAACGTCTGTGCGTGTTGGCTGGCGAGCAGTGTCGTCGGGGCCAGCACCGCCGCCTGCGTCCCGTCCTGCACCGCCTTGAAGACCGCCCGCAACGACACCTCGGTCTTCCCGAAGCCCACATCCCCGCAGATGAGACGGTCCATCGGCCGAGGCTCCTCCATGTCCGCCTTGACGTCGGCGATGGCCTTCAACTGGTCTTCGGTCTCGACGAATTCGAACGAAGCCTCCATCTCGGTCTGCCACGGCGTGTCCGGGCCGAAGGCATGACCCTCCACCGCCAGGCGGCGGCGGTAGAGCTCGACCAGCTCCTCGGCCACCTCACCGGCTGCGGCGCGTGCCTTGGCCCGGGTGCGTTGCCAATCCGCTCCCCCCATTTTCGAGAGTGTGGGCGTCTCGCCCCCGCTGTACGCGGTAATGGCCTCGATCTGGTCCACGGGAAGGTACAGCCGATCGCTGCCGCGGTACTGCAGGATCAAATAGTCACGGGTGGTCCCACCCATCGTCCGGGAGGTCACCCCGTCGAACCGGGCCACCCCGTGCTGGCGATGGACCACGAAGCTGCCGACGGCGAGGTCGTCGAAGAAGCCGTCGGTGGCGCGGGCGCGCGGTCGCGCCCGGCGATGCGGCAGACGCCGGCCCGTGATGTCGGATTCGGACAGCACGGCGACCTTGCAATCAGGAAGGATGAAACCGCTCGACAGGGGCGCGGTCACGATGACCGCACCAGGCGCCGTGCCGCGGACGTCGGCCACAGGGACGTGGACGCCCTCTTCGGCCAGCACCGCGGCCAGGCGCGTGGCCCCGCCGGTCGTGGCCGCGCACAGCGTGAGGGCGTAGCCGTCCCCGACGAGCTGCGTCACCTGGCCCGCCAGCCGGGCCGGGTCTCCGGCGACGGGGGCGAAACCGCGCACCGTCAATGCACGCGTGCCCGGACCCTCGGGAACGGACGGGAGGGCGAGCACCCCGGCCTTGCTGTCTTGCAGCAGGCGGTCAAAGGGCAGATGCAGGCGGGGGAACGCACCGTGCGCCTCGTCGGCGACGCCCCAGGTCAGTGCCAGCGTCTCGGCCAGTGCCGCCTCCTCGTCGAGGAGCTGGACGGCACGGTCACGGATGCGCCGAGGTTCGACGAGCACCACCTGCGAGCCGGCGGGAAGGAGGTCTGGGAGCAGGTCCTCGTGTGGGTGCACGTAGGGCAACCACGGCTCCATGCCGTCAAAGCTCTCGCCCCCGGCCAGTCGCTCCCACTGGCGTGAACCCCAGGGCTGAGTGAGGACCAACGAAGCTGCGACGGCCCGGACGTCGGCGGTGGGGACGAGCTCCCGGCAGCCGAAGAACACCGCGGCATCCAGATCGGTCTGCGAACGCTGATCGTTGACGGCAAAGGCCGTCAGACGATCCACTTCGTCGCCCCACAGGTCGATGCGCACCGGCACGTCCGCCGTGGACGGGAACACGTCGATGATGCCGCCACGCACCGCGATCTCTCCTCTGTGCTCGACCTGGTGTTCGCGCCGATATCCGGCGGCGACCAGGCGGAAGAGGAGTTCGTCCGCCGAGAGCTGCTGGCCGGGTCGCACGGTCGTGGGCGCATCGGGAGGAGTTGGCCCCAGCCTTTGGAGCAGAGCGCGGATCGGGGCCACGATCACGCGCGGTGGGAGGAACAGTGGGTCGTCGACGGGGTGCCTGAGGCCCCAGAGCAGCGCGAGACGCCGGCCCATTGTCTCGACCTCGGGGCTGACCCGCTCGAAGGGGAGCGTCTCCCAGGCCGGCAACACCGACACAGGTCCCCCCACTGCCCCCACGACGGTGGCGTCAGCACCGTCATCTCCGCCCGGCGGGAGAAGGCACGCCAGGTCGTCCGCCACCCGATCGGCGTCGACACCGGTGGCGGTCACGACGACGATCGGCGCCCTCTCGGTGAAATGCGCCAGCGCGGCCATGAGCACGGCCTGGGCCGGGAGGGCAACGGCCAACGTGGCGTCGGCAGAGCCCAAGAGGGAGGGTAGTACCGGGTCGGCGCGCAGCAGCGAGGAGACGGCGCTGAGCGCACCGGGGCGTGGTCCGGTCAAGGCAGGACGAATTCCGGGCGCAAGGTAGCGGAGGAATCGAAGTCGCCGCTCACGCGTTCCACACTACCGGCGCGCCCATCGGGCCCTTCAGGGCGAGGAGTGACACCATTGCATGGCGGCGTCGAGGCCGTCGCGAGCGATGCGTTCCACGGTGTCCGCTGCCATGGTCACCGAGGACTCCAGGATGGCTCTGACGTCCTTGGGGGGTCGATTCAGCACGTGAGCCGCCCCAAGCTCGGCACTGGGCGGCTTACCCACGCCGATCCGTACCCGCACGAAGTCCGTGGTGTGCAGGTGGGCGTGCAGAGACCGCAGTCCGTTGTGGCCGGCCAATCCCCCGCCTGCTTTCACCCTGACCGTGCCGGGCGGCAGGTCGAGCTCGTCGTGCACGATGACGATCGAGGTCGGATCGTCGATCCCGAACCGCTTGGCCAGACCGCGCACAGCCTGACCGGACTCGTTCATGTAGGTGGTGGGTATCGCGAGCGCCACCAACTTGTCGCCCAGGGAGGTCAGCGCCACACGGGCCTGGACGCCCTTTTCGGCGCGCAACGTGGTACCGGCCCTGGTGGCGAGTAGATCGACCGCTTCGGCGCCGACGTTGTGGAGCGTCCCGACGAATTCGCGTCCCGGATTTCCAAGCCCGACCACGAGCAGGTCGGCCGCGGTGCCCCGGCGCTCGGACCGGGGAAAGATGCCGCGCAGGGCTTTAGCCCTCGTCGGCTGGCGCTTCGGCAGCCGGAGCCGACGCCACGGCCGCCCCGGCACCCTCGTCGCCCTCTTCCCCTTCCGCCTCGAGCGTGACGACGCGCGGCGGTTGCCCGATGGCGATCGCGGTCTCGGGATCGATTTCGGTCGTGACGCCGGGCGGCATCGTGAGGTCGGAGATGCGCAGCTGCGCACCGATGGTCAGCTCACTGATATCGACCTCCAACGACGTCGGGATGTCGGCCGGCCGAGCCTTGATGGCCAGGGTGAACATCTGCTGGTCGACGAGACCATCACCGTGGTGCACCTCGAGCGCTTCACCCACCAGGACGATGGGCACGTCCGCCGCGATGACCTCGTCCCTCCGGACGATCTGAAAATCGACATGCGTGACCGTCTGCGCTATCGGGTGGCGCTGCATCTCCCGGGCCAGGGCGAGATACGTCGTCGTCCCGGTCTCGAGCGAGAGCAGCTGGTTGGCTCCCGCCTCGCCGTTGAGGGCAACGCGGAGCTCCCGCGCCGGGACCGCCACCGCGACCGGCTCGGTCCCGTGCCCGTAGATCACGCCCGGGATCTTCCCCTCACGGCGTAGGCGGCGAGTGGCGCGCGAACCAAGGTTTCGCCCCACTTCGGCGGCAAGGGTGACATCGGCCATAACGGATCTCCTCAAGATGGTGCAGAACGATGGCGCGCGGACACCCGAAGGCCTCCGGCGAACGGCCCACCAGCGTAGCCGCCCATTCGGGTCCGCCACCAGCGGGGCCCGGTAGGCCTCAGACCAGGTTGTCTCCCCCGAAGAGCTCGGAGACCGAGGTGTCCTCGAAGACGGCATCGATGGCGTCGGCGATGATCTTGGCCACCGAGAGGACTTCGAGCTTGTCGAAGTAGCGATCTTCGGCCACCGGAAGAGTGTCGGTCACCACGACCCGGGAGATCGGGGCCGCCTTGAGCCGATCCACGGCCGGGTCCGAGAGAAGGGCGTGGGTGGCCATGACCGAGATTTCGGCCGCCCCGGCATCGGCCAGGAGCTCGGCCGCGGCGCAGATGGTGCCGGCCGTGTCGATCATGTCGTCGATCAACACGCAATGCCGGCCCTGAACGTCACCGACGACGTGAAGCGCTTTGACCTCGTTGTGCGACCCACGAGGACGCGTCTTGTGCACCAGTGCCAGGTCCACGCCCAGATGCTGGCTGTAGCGCTCCGCCACCTTCACCCGTCCGGCATCGGGAGCGACCACGACGACGTCCCCCCCGAGGTGCTCCTTCATATACGCCTCGAGCACGGGAAACGCCACGAGATGATCGAACGGCGTGTTGAAGAATCCCTGGATCTGCCCGGAGTGGAGATCGACGCTGACCACGCGGTCGGCGCCGGCGGCGGAGAGCATGTCCGCCACCAACTTGGCGGTGATCGGTTCCCGCCCCGTCGTCTTGCGGTCCTGCCGGGAATATCCGTAGTACGGGCAGACGGCGGTGATGCGCTTGGCCGAGGCGCGCTTGGCGGCGTCGATCATGATCAGGTGCTCCATGAGGGAGTCGTTCACGGGGCCGCTGTGGGTCTGGATGATGAAGACGTCACATCCCCTGATGGAGATGTCGTACTTGCAGTGGATCTCGCCGTTGGCGAACTCGCGCAGGTTCGCCTCCCCCAGCTCGACGCCGAGATGCCGGGCGATGTCTTGCGCCAATTTCGGGTGGGAACGGCCGGAAATCAGCTCGAGCCGGCGATGGGGGATGAGCTCCACGGATCCAACGCTACTGCGTCCTGAGCGGCGCCGTCTCGAGGCCGGTTACGACTCGGGCGCCTCGATCACCGCATGCGGCGGCAGCACGGCCCCGTCGGGCACTTCGGCGCCTGGTCGCACCACGCAAAAGGGGCCGACGTGGGCACCGTGGCCGATGATCGCCCGGTCACAGGTGCTCTCCGACACAGTCGCCCGGCGGCCCACGGAGGTGTCCGTCAAGATGCAGTTCGGGCCGATCTCGCTTCCCTCTCCGATGACACAACGACCGCGCAGGATCACGCCCGGAAGGAGGGAGACATCAGGAGCCAGCCTGACTTCGGCGTCCACGTACGTGCGCTCGGGGTCCCACATCGTCACGCCGCGACGCATCCATCGCTCGTTGATCCGATCCCTCAGCTCGGCTTCGGCCACCGCCAGCTGTGCCCGATCGTTCACACCGGCCGCCTCCATCGGGTCGGCCAGGACCAGCGACTGGACGCGGTACCCCGCACTGAAGAGCACGCTCACGGCGTCGGTGAGGTAGTACTCGCCCTGTGCGTTGGCCGGTGTCAGTCGGCGGAGGGCGGGTGCCAGAATGCTCCGGCGAAAGCAGTAGATGGACGTATTGACCTCGGTGATGGCTCGTTCTTCATCGGTGGCATCGGCTTCCTCGACCACCCGGCACACCACCTCGTCCTTGCCGTGCACCACGCGTCCGTAGCCACGAGGGTCCCGGACCTCGGCCGTAAGGAGCGTCGCCCCGGCATCGGCGGCCCGGTGGAACCGCACCAGCGCGGCGAGCGTCTGCGGGCGCAGGAGTGGGGTATCGCCCGGCAGCACGACGACGTCTTCTTCTTCGTCGTCGTCGTCGTCGGGCAAGCCGGTCAGTCCGACCGCCAGGGCGTCGCCCGTGCCCGACTGCGTCTCCTGCTCGACGAATTCGATCTGCATCGTGGACGGGGCGTGCTGCACCAGCGTCTTGGTGACCCACTCCGCCCGGTGCCCCACCACGACGACCACCCGCGTCACGGCCACCTCGGCCATGGCGTCGAGAACGTGCAGGATCATGGGGCGGCCACACAGGAGATGCAATGGTTTCGGCCGCTCCGAGCGCATGCGGGTGCCCTCTCCGGCGGCGAGCACCACGGCAGAAAGCCGGCGTTGTTCCATGCGGCCATTCTTAACGCCTCCGGGGGGTCGCCGGGGGGACACGAGGTCCGATTACTGTGCAGGGGCGTGATGCCCTACGACGAGTTCGGCCTCTTCTCGGAGAACGCAGCCGAGTACGGCCTCCCCTACGCAGGACCTCCGGCCGTGCGGCGGGTCGAGGTCGAAGTCTCCCCGGGACGCAAGGTGAGCAGCCTTGTCTGGGGGACAACGGCCCCCGAGCTCGTCCTGATCCATGGCGGGGCCCAGAACGCCCACACGTGGGACACCGTCGCTATGGCGCTCGATCGGCCCCTCGTGGCCATCGATCTCCCCGGGCACGGGCACTCCGACGGCGGCCCCGACGGGTCGCTTTCCATCGCGAGCAACGGGAAGGACCTCGCGGCCGCGATAGCCGTGCTGGCTCCGCAAGCCGTCGGCGTCGTCGGGATGTCGCTTGGCGGCCTCTCCTCCATTGCGCTGGCCGCGCATGCCCCCGAACTGGTCCGCACCCTGGTCCTGGTCGATGTGACACCCGGAGTGAATCCGGAGAAGTCTGCTCCTATCACCGCGTTCGTCGACGGGCCGGCCAGCTTCGCCAATTTTGACGAGCTACTGGCACGCACCATGGAGCACAATCCGACGCGTTCGGAGTCGTCCCTGCGGCGCGGCATCCTGCACAATGCGGAGCAGCGCGAAGACGGAAGTTGGGTCTGGCGTTACGCGCGCTTCCGTTCAGACGAGAAGGACCGCGCCGCCCAGTTCGGCGATCTGTGGAGTGCCGTCTCGGATCTGACCATGCCCATGATGCTCGTTCGAGGACTGGCGTGGTCGGTCGTCGACGACGCCGATGTCGCCGAACTGCTGCGGCGGCAACCGACCTGCAAGGTGGTCGGCGTCGAGGGGGCCGGCCACAGCATCCAGGGAGACCGACCGGTGGAGTTGGCCTCCATTCTGTCGGACTTCCTCTTCCCGAAAGCTGGGTAGCGTGACGTCGTGAGGCAGACGTGGTGGTCGCGTCGAGCCATCGGTCTCCACGTGGTGATCATCATCGTGGTCCCCACGTTCGCCGGGCTGTGCGCGTGGCAGGTACATCGTGCCCTGGACGGCAATCAATTGAGTTGGGCCTATGTCTTCGAGTGGCCGTTCTTCGCCGGCTACGCCATCTACATGTGGTGGCGGTTCCTGCACGAGGCGCCGGGGGCGGGCCGACAAGACCAACCGAGCGATGCCACCGTGTCCCGCGGGCCCGATGGGGCGCCCGATGGGGGGGCACCCGACGCCGAGGCACCCGACGCCGAGGCGACGGAGCGCGCGGCGTACAACGAGTACCTCTCCGCGCTGGCCACACGGGGCAGGCGGAAGCAATGGCGATGAGTGAGAGCTCCGGGGGGAGGGCTCGAACCTCCAACATCCGGCTCCAAAGGCCGACGTTCTGCCGATTGAACTACCCCGGATCGCTGCCGCGTCGCTCCTTCGAGGACCGGTGCCAGGTAGAGGTTAGAGGCCCGACGTCCCCTCGTCGGGCGAAGTCGCCGCGGTAGGCTCAATTCCCCGTGCGCATCTTGGTGGTGGACGACGATCTCGCGGTCTGCCGATCCATCGATAGAGCCTTGCGCCTGGAAGGCTATGAGGTGCTCACGGTCGCGACCGGACACGACGCGTTGGAAGCGGTGGCACAGGGCTCCCCCGACGCCCTCGTGCTCGACCTGCAGCTTCCCGACCTGGACGGGCTCCAGGTGTGCCGGCGCATCCGCGAGGCCGGGAACGACACGCCAATTCTCATGTTGACGGCGCGCCACGGCATCGACGACCGGGTCCAGGGGCTCGACGCCGGGGCGGACGACTACCTGGTCAAGCCCTTTGCCCTGGAAGAACTGTTGGCGCGGCTCCGCGCCCTGATGCGGCGACGCTTCGAAGGCGAGGGCGGGCTTCTCCGCTTCGGGGAGCTGACCTTGGACCTCGCCACCCGGGAGGCGCACCGGGGCCAACGCTCCTTCGTCCTGACCCGGATCGAGTTCGATCTGCTGGAGCTGTTCCTCCGCCACCCCCGCCAGGTGCTCACCCGGGAGGTGCTGCTCAACCGCGTGTGGGGCTTCGACTTCGATTCGGGAACCAATTCGCTGGCGGTGTACGTGGGCTACCTGCGGCGCAAGACCGAGGCTGGTGGAGAGCCGCGCTGCATCCACACCGTGCGCGGCGTGGGATACGTGCTCCGGGACACGTGACCTTTCGCACTCGATTGGTCTTGGCCACCACGGTGGCCGTGGTTGCCGCCGTGCTCGTGGCCTCGACCGCATCATTCCTCGCGGCCCGCGATTCATTGTTCGGCGCGGCCGACAACTCATTGACGGCAGCGGCCAAGAAGATCACGGCCGGCCAGCAGATCAGCGCGACCACCGCCACGCTGGGCCAGGTCATCGATTCGGCGGGCGCCGTCGTGTCAGGAGGTGCGCTGCCGGTGACTCCCCAGGTGCGCCTGGTGGCCGCCGGGTTGGCTCCGTCCTTCTTCGCCACGGTCACCGTGGGAGGCGATCAACTGCGCGAATTCGTCGAACCTCTCCCGGCGGGGACCGCCGTCGAAACGGGGATCCTGGCCGAGGGCGGCGCGCTGCAAATCGCCACCTTGCTCAACGTCGGGTCCGTGCTGGCCCGACTGGGGATCGTCCTGGGCGCGGTGGCATTGACCGGCGTCTTGCTGGCCGTCGTGCTGGGCTGGCTGGTGGCACAGACCGCACTGGTGCCCCTCAATGCGCTCACCGCGACGGTGGAGGACCTGGCGGAGACCACCGACGTCACCCGGCGCCTCTCGCCTGGCGGGCCGGACGAACTGGGGCGCCTGCGGCGCACCTTCAACCGTCTCCTCGAGGCACTCGAATTCTCCCGGAGGGCCCAGAGTCAACTCGTCGTGGACGCATCGCACGAACTCCGCACCCCCCTCACGAGCCTGCGCACGAATCTCGAGGTCATACGCCGGGTCGATGAGCTCTCGGAGGCCGATCGCTCGATCCTGGTCGATGATGTGCTGGTCCAGCTCCAGGAGCTCACCGATCTCGTTGGTGACCTGGCCGAACTGGCGCGCGGCGACCAGATGCCCGTCCGCAAGGAGCCCCTCCGGCTGGACCTGCTGGTGCGGGATGCGGTCGCCGTGGCTGCCACCCACGGGCGGACCAAGGGCGTGACGTTCGACCTGACCGCAGAGGAGTGCTGGGTCTCGGCCGACGGGGACCGCCTGTCCCGTGCCGTCGGCAACTTGCTCGACAACGCCCGCAAGTGGAGCCCCCCGGCGGGAGTGGTCTCGGTGCTCTGCCACGATGGCGGCGTGGTCGTGCGGGACGTCGGTCCGGGCATCGCCCCGGAGGATCTCCCGCACGTCTTCGATCGCTTCTACCGGGCTCCTTCGGCCCGCGGCCTGCCGGGTTCGGGTTTGGGACTCGCCATTGTGGCCCAGGTCGTCAAGGCGGAGGGAGGCACCATCCGGGCCGAGGTCGAGCCCGGAGGTGGCACCCGCATGTCCATGCAGCTGCCGACGATTCCTCCCCCTGCCGACGCGCCCGACGAGGAGCCGTTCACCCTCTCGTAGCCGATCCCGCTCCGGCCCAGTCGGCGTCGATCAGCTCGATGCGGTTCCCGAATGGGTCATCGACGTAGCACCCCGTCCCCGGGGGCTGGTCCGGGTTCGGGCGCACCTCGATCGCCGCCTCCGCCATCAGGGTCGTGAGCGCGCCCAGATTCCGGACGAGCAGGGCCGGGTGCGCCTTCCTGGCCGCGCGAAACTCATCCTCCATGCCCAGATGGAGCGCGACGGAGCCCGATCCGAACCAGCATCCGCCCCGGCTGGCCATGGGCTCAGGCTTGGGAAGGCGCCCCAATCCGAGGACCCCCGAGTAGAAGGTCTCCGCCACGGCCTCGCCCCCTGGAGGCATGGCCAGCTGCACGTGGTCGAGGCCTGTTACCGCAAACCCCATGATCACGCTCCTCCCTTCTCAAGAGGCCGACCTGGCAGTGTGCTCACCGGACCGCTAGCCTGCCGCACGACATGGGATCACTGATCAAGAAATAAGAGATCCCATAATCCGCTTGGTCCCAGGCACGGGACCGGCATCAGAGGACCCTGAGTCCCCTGAAGACCTTATCCGGCGGTTCTGCCGGGAACGCTGGACGAACGCCACCACAGTCGAGCGCAATCAGTACATCTTGCTCAGGCTGGTCAGAGACCACGACTGCCGAGCGCTCGGAGACCTCACGCCCACGGACGTACTCCGCTGGTGTGCCGGTGCAGACTCAGAGCGCCCTCTGGCAAACAACACGATCAGGGGCCGCACTGCCGTCGTTGCCACCCTCCTTCGATGGTGCGCACGATCGTGCATCCCCGCAC